>Ga0210394_10000874_pt1 | contig 54699 bp, 44 predicted proteins | sample IncBWC12MmetaG_FD_160121 | JGI IMG/M metagenome (GOLD analysis project Ga0210394, IMG submission 160121) | Forest soil microbial communities from Barre Woods Harvard Forest LTER site, Petersham, Massachusetts, United States - Inc-BW-C-12-M | ecosystem: Environmental > Terrestrial > Soil >...
TCCTATCTCCGGCACCAATTTTTTTACCGTTTTTCACCAGCTTCCCCTCCGCGACGAACACTAAAAAACAGCTAAACACATTGCATTGAATCGGTTTAATATAGCCGCGCAATCGCCATCGCGTCGCACCATATGGGCGCTCAAAAAGAATCTGGGGGATTAGGATGGTTAGGTTCAGTAAACCATTTCTGCTCGCGTTGACGGCCGTCACTTTGACCGTCCCCGGCCATTTAGCAGCCCAGGCGAAAACCACCACGCCGAAGGCCGGCTCCCGCGGCCTGCAAGCGCAACACGCAGCTACCCAACAAACCGAGCCCCGCGGCGAGGCTGGCAAAACGTTTCTGCACAAAGACTGGCAGGTGCAGTCGTCGTGCGATGACAAAGCGGGAGGCGACAAGATCTCGGCGGCTGGTTTCGTGCCGGAGCGTTGGCACCGCACGGACATCCCTGCGACGGTGGTGGGTGTTCTGGTGACCGATAAAACCTACCCGGATCCGAACTACGGAACGAATCTGAAGAACTTTCCTGGGATATATATCGCAGAGAATAAGGTTTTTGCCAACGTGGATATGCCGACGGGGAGTCCTTTTGCTTGTTCGTGGTGGTTTCGGACGGAATTTACAGCGCCAGCGGATGGGGCCGGCAAGAACGACTGGCTGCACTTTAACGGCATCAACTATCGGGCGAACATCTGGCTGAATGGGCAGAAGGTGGCGAACGCCAAGGACGTGGCTGGAACTTACCGCACGTTCGAATTCAACGTTACGAACTTTTTGAAACATGGTGAACGCAACGCTTTAGCAGTCGAAGTTTTTGCGCCGGGCAAGGATGATCTGGGAATTACCTGGGTGGATTGGAATCCCACGCCGCCTGATAAGGATATGGGCATCTGGAAAGAAGTGTTTCTGACGCAAAGCGCGGCGGTATCGGTGCGCAATCCTTATGTGTCATCGAAATTGGGCGCAAATAATAAGGCGGCGGCCCTCACGGTCTACGCCGATCTACAGAACAGCTCCGATCATGCGGTGCGCGGGGTGCTGCGCGCGGAAGTCGACAAGATCAAAGTCAGCCAGCCAGTGCAATTGGCCGCCGGCGAAACAAAGACCGTTCGATTCTCGCCAAAACAATTTGCGGCATTGAGACTGACACACCCGCAACTGTGGTGGCCGTACACCATGGGGGAACCCTTTTTATACTCTGCGAAAATCTCTTTCGAGATTGCCGGGCGTGTGAGCGACTCCGCTACCACGAATTTCGGGATTCGGGAAGTCACCTCGGAGCTAACTGACCAGGGTTTTCGTTTATTCAAGATTAATGGACGCAAAGTTTTGATTCGCGGAGCGGCGTGGGCGCCTGATTTATTGTTTCGCTGGATGCCCGGCAAGCTCGATGCGGATTTGTCTTATGTTCGGGATATGGGGCTGAATACGATTCGACTGGAAGGGCGTCTGGATCGCGAGGAATTTTACGAAAAGACGGACCGCCTGGGAATCCTGGTCATGCCCGGGTGGACCTGTTGCGATGCGTGGGAACGCTGGAAGGATTGGCATGCGGATCAGCGCGATATCGCGGCAGCGTCGTTGAAGAGCCAGATACACATTCTGCGGCAGCATCCCAGCGTGTTCGTGTGGCTGAATGGCAGCGACGGACCGCCGCCGCCCGACGTGGAGAACATGTATCTGGGGATTCTCAAGGACCTGGAATGGCCGAATCCGATGCTGTCTTCCGCAAGCGAAACGGCTACAACGGTTACGGGAGGTTCCGGCGTAAAAATGACCGGCCCGTATGAATATGTTCCGCCGGTTTACTGGCTGACGGATAAGGATGCTGGAGGGGCTCACGGATACAACACCGAAACAAGCCCGGGCCCCGCGATTCCGCCGCGAGAATCGCTGGAGCGATTCATTCCTAAAGATCATTTGTGGCCCATCGACGAGGTGTGGAATTTTCACGCGGGCAAGGAGCGCTTCACGACCATAAACGTTTTCGCGGACGGACTGAACCGGCGCTACGGGCAAGCTACTTCGCTTGACGATTTCGAACGCAAAGCCCAGGCGGTTACGTACGATGGGCAGCGCGCCATGTTCGAGGCTTACGCGAGAAATAAGTACAGTTCCACTGGAGTGATTCAGTGGATGCTGAACAACGCGTGGCCATCGTTGATCTGGCATTTGTACGATTACTACCTGGTGCCCGCCGGCGGATATTACGGGACAAAGAAAGCCTGTGAGCTGGTGCACGTGCAATATTCTTACGATAATAATTCCGTGGCAGTGATCAACAACACTTACGAGCCGCTCAAGAGCGTGAAAGTCACGGCGAAACTGTACAACCTGGATGCTTCCGACAAAGGCACGAAAGAGGTGACTCTTGATCTGGAGCCGGATAGTTCCACTACCGCGTTCGAACTGCCGAAGCTTGAGGGGCTAAGCAAAACCTACTTCCTGCGGCTGCAGTTACAGGACCGCACGGGAAAATTGGTGAGTGACAATTTTTACTGGCTGTCGACCAAGGCGGATGTGCTGGACTGGAAGAATAAACAGGATACGGTGTACACACCGCAGGCGGAATTCGGAGATCTGACTGGTTTGGCTACGCTGCCGGAAGTGAAACTCGACGTGACTTCGTCTTCAAATAAAGACGCGACGAGAAATACGACGCGAGTCACGGTGAAAAATCTGGATAACAGCGTCGCGTTCATGGTGCACCTGCGAGCTACTCGCAACAAAGGTGGGACGGATATAACTCCCATCCTGTGGGAAGACAATTATTTCTCGCTACTTCCCGGAGAGCAGCGCGAAGTTAGGGCGACTTATTCCTCTGCAGCGCTGGGTGGTGATTCGGCGGTGCTCGAAATAGAAGGCTTCAACGTCGCGAAACAAACGCTGGAAGCCGACACGGCCACCGGTGGCAACCACTAATCGCGGCGCAACTTCCGTACTGATTCCGGGTTAATGATTTGATGTGCCTTGCTGGCAGTTCGGAAAAGAACACGCACCCTGTCTTCGTTTTGCAAACATCGAATAGAATAGATAAACGGGGGAGGGCTCCAATTTCGGCGATTTATAGCTGCCGGTGTGGCCACCAGGCTTGAGAGGAAAATCCGCGATGAATACATTCAAGCATTTAGTGGGCGTAGCCGCTTTGGCATTGATCTTTTGTGCCGGCGCGTCTGCGGATACGCTGGAGCTAAAAGATGGACGGGTAATCCAGGGTAGATATCTGGGTGGGACGCGCGTGATCGTGCGGTTTGAGGTTGAAGGGGACGTGCAGACCTTTCGCGTTTCGGAAGTGTCAGCGGTGAGATTGGACAGGCGTTCTGGCCGCGACCGGGATGACAATCCTGCTCCTAATGGTCCTTATGAGGGGGCGCCTCCACCAGATCAGGGGCAGCCGAACGACCAGGGCGGGCCGCCACCGAACGATCAGGGTGGACCACCGCCAAACGCGGATAACGGACGGAACGATGGGCCTCCGCCCCAGGATCAAGGGCGACCCAATGACTACCCGCCGCCACCGCCCCGGCCGGATCGGGACCGGGATCGCGATCGAGATTACGACCACGACCGTGATGGCGAATCACATCACTATGTGTACGCCGCACCAGGAACTCCTATAACGTTGCCGGCTGGTGAGCCGATTCTGGTGCGCATGATTGATCCGGTGGACTCGAAGCGCAACGTGGTGGGAGACGTATTTAAAGCCAGCCTGGAAACAGACCTGGCAGCTAACAATGTTCTGGTGGCGCGGCGTGGCAGTGACGCTTACGTGCGGTTGGCTTACACCAAAGAAGCGCGCGGCCTGTCTGGAAGTTCTGAACTGCAACTGGAACTTACCCGCATCATCATCGATGGCCGGGAATTTCCGGTGGTGAGCGGCGACTACACCATGAAGGGTAAGGGGCGCGGCGGCGACACTGCCAAGAAAGTGGGCGGTGGGGCGATCGTGGGCGCGATCATCGGCGGAGTTGCCGGCGGTGGCACCGGCGCGGCGATCGGCGCAGGAGTTGGAGGCGCGGCGGGCGCGGGAGCAGAAATACTTACGCGCGGGCGTGCGGTGCGAGTGCCCAGCGAAACGTTGCTGGAGTTCCGGCTGGATCAACCGGTTACGGTTACTCCGACGCAGCGCTGAGGAGTACGCGGCGGCGCCGCTGGAAATTTAACTTAGCAAAGAGGGCGCTTTTTGGGCCCTCTTTTTGTTTTCAGGCAATTATTTGCAGCTCCGCTTTTCGTCGCACGCTTCCCTGTTGAGTGCGGTCTTGACGGCTCTCGTTGCGTACGAGACCCAACGCACTCTGCTGTTATCTAATTAGACTCACGGCGGCGAAGTTCGGTCTTGCCACTCTCACTGTTAGTTAATAAGATACCCCCTCTACTGGAGAGATAACCGTGCCCAAAGAAAAACCACGAGTAAACATCGGAGAAGTGATCAAAACCTATCGCAGCCAGCGAGGCCTGTCGCAGGGGGATATTGAACGGCGCACTGGATTGCTGCGCTGCTATTTGTCGCGCGTAGAGAACGGACACACCGTGCCTTCGCTCGAGACCCTGGCTAAGATTGCGGAGGCCATGGATATTTCTCTGGCGGACTTTTTCCCCGGGACGGAAACGCCGCGCGATAAAGAGACACAAAAAATGCTTGGTGAACTTTCGCAAGATGAGATTCGCTTTCTTGCGGAGATCAAGCGGTATAGCACGACGCTGTCTGATGGAGACAAGCGGCTGGTACTGGCGATGATTCGCAAGATGGCTAGTTTGCTGCCTCTGACCGTGGCGCGCAAACCGCTGGCGCGACGGCCTACGGCGTAATTCAAATCTACTCGAAATTAGTTGGGTCAGTCTTGGCCGAAAGGGGTCAGGGCTTAAGCGGAGTTTCGGTCGCGAATCAGGCGAATCGCGTCGGGTATCGCGGAATCTCCCACTCCATTGCTACGGCTGATGGTGTCGGCGTCTTCAGCATCAAGTGAAGAGCCTTCGCCAGGGGCCAGAAATAGATTCTCTTCCACGGAATGTTGCTTGGTGTAGAGGTCGTAATACCTTCCGCCTGCGGCGTAAAGCGAAGTGTGCGTGCCACGCTCAATAATTCTGCCAGCTTCGATGACCAAAATTTGATCGGCGCGACGGATGGTGGAAAGACGGTGCGCAATGACAAAGGTAGTGCGGCCGCGCATTAGATAACGCAACCCTTCCTGGATCAAGGCTTCGGATTCCGAATCAAGGCTGGAGGTGGCTTCGTCCAAGATGAGGATTCGCGGATCAGCAAGAATGGCGCGCGCGATGGAGACGCGCTGCTTCTGACCGCCGGAGAGTTTGACGCCGCGCTCGCCGACGACGGTGTCGTACTTGTTTTCAAAGGCTTCGGCAAATTCATCGACGCGCGCAATGCGGCAAGCGGCGAGAATTTCGGCTTCGGAGGCTTCGGGACGGGCAAACGCTACGTTTTCACGGATGGTTCCGTCGAAAAGAAAAGTCTCTTGCAGGACCACGCCCAGTTGGGTGCGATAGGAGTCCAGTTTGACGGTGGAAAGATCGATTTCGTCGACTACTACGCGGCCCGACGACGGGACGTAAAAGGCGGCAATCAGGCCGATGATGGTGGACTTGCCGGCGCCCGAGGGGCCCACCAAAGCGGTGACCGTGCCGGGCTCGGCGCGGAAATTAATATCGTGCAAGACTTCCTTGCGGGAATCGTAGGCAAAGTTCACATCTTCCATTACCACTTGTCCGGTGACGCGCGGGAGATTGACGACGCGGCCCGGCGCTTCATCTTCGATTTTCTCGTCCAGAATTTCTCGGGTGCGCTCGAGTCCGGTAATGGCTTCGGTGATCTGCGTCCCGATAGCCACGATTTGAAACACGGGGGCAACCAGAAGGCCCAAGAAGATGGAGTAGGTTAGAAAAGTTCCCAGCGTCATAGTGCCGCCAAGAATTCGGTGGGCACCCATGAACATGACTACGGCGCTCACCAGGCCCATCAAGGCTGCGGCCGACAGACTCATGATGGAGGTGGCGGTCAGAGTTTTTAGCACGTTGTCGAGCAAGCGCTGGACACCAGCGGAGAAGATTTTTTCTTCGCGTTCTTCGGCGTGATAGCCCTTCACGACGCGGACTCCGCCCAGTGACTCAGTCAAGCGACCGGTGACCTCCGCGGTGATTTTGGGGCGGGCGCGAAAGATGGGGCGAATGGTGGTGAAAGCCTTGTTGAGTCCTATGCCAAAGACCAGCAGCACGGTGAAAGCGATTACGGTCATCGTCACGCTAATACGCAGCAAGATCACCAGGGCCAGTATTGCGGTCATAAGGCCGCCGACGAATTCAACTAGGCCGGTGCCGATCAAATTGCGCACGCCTTCGACGTCGCTCATGATGCGCGAAACCAGGACGCCGGTTTTGTTCGAATCGTAAAAGGAGATGGACAACTTGCCGATGTGGGCCTGCACTTGGCGACGCAGGTCGGCGATCATTTTTTGGGCGGATTTGGAAAGCAACTGCGTGAGGGTGAACGAAGTGAGGCCTTGAATTACCGTGGCGGCCAACACAATCAGAACGATGGGGGTCAGCAACTGAATGTGATGTTTGCCAATGACGTCGTCGACCAGATATTTTGTGGAAGCCGGCAGGATCAAGCCGGAGACACGGTTCACGGCCATCAATAGCAGTCCGGCAGCTAAAATTCCACGGCGAGGCTTGATCAGGGCCCATACATGAGGAAGATTTTTCCACGCGTTTTTGGTTTTTTTAAGTTTGGGAGTAGCACGAGCGTCTTTTTCAGTGGGCATCAGTGGAGGACGTTCAGAACCCCTCGTGTTTAGATGTCCGGGCATGGGGGCTTGTTATATGGCGCGTCGGATGTGCCGCGTCAGTCGGCGCCAGTTCCGGCACGCGCAGCCGGAACAGCCATGGGACTCTCGAGGTTCAACACGGTGGAAATAAATTCGCTGACGGAAATTCCCAGGTGTCCCCACAGGCGGCGCTTGAGGCCGGTGTAATCCTGGCTGCCGCTGAAGAGGTCGCCGACTAATTGGCGGAAAACCGGGCTGCGGCGCATCAGTTGCACCATGCGCGTAGTGATGGCGGTGCCCAAAACCGAGCCACGATAAAAGCGCCTGACGATGCGCGAAGCAAATTCCAATTCCGCGGAAAACGAGGCGCGAATCCAGGCGGGATATTTTTCGGGGCATCCTTCGGCGAGGGCTTTGCCCAACAATTCTCCGGAACGGATGGCGTAGAAGAGGCCTTCGCCGGTAAGTGGATCGACCCACGCGGCGGCATCGCCGATGAGCGCCCAATTTTTTCCGAGGACAGTGCGCTTGGAAAGTGTGTGCTCCTGCGGCGACGGTAAAACGTGGCTGTAAAACTTCGCGCCTTCGGTGGGAATTTTGTGTTTTTCGACGAAGGTCTTTAAATGAGTGCGCAGCTCAGGACTTGTATGAGTTTCCATGCTGCCGCAAATTCCGACCGAAAGATGATCGCAACGCGGAAAAGACCAGATATATCCTTCGAAGTGGGGGAGAAATTTTATAGTGATAGCGTCAGCGGTTTGCGGAACGAAATAGCCCTGGGTCATTTCTAGTTCGTTGCGCTGCAAGGCGCGCGTTTCGGGGACAAGTTGATTTCTCGCACCGGCGGCGAGCACCAGAAAATCCGCGCTGCGCCATTCGCCATCCACGCAGAAGCGCGGCTTGGAACCGGAGGTGTCGACGCTAAACACATGGGAGCGTTGGACGGTGCAACCCGCAGCCTGAGCGCGATCGAGCAACATGCCGTTCAGGACGGTGCGTGAATAAATCACGATGGGATGGGTCATCTCCAGCGAAGCATGGTGCTCGTCACTACTGATGATGTCGATTTCCTTGACTAATTTTTTGGGGTAAGGATTGTCGAGGAGAAATGGAAAACATTGGATGGCTTTGTGGGTCAGGCCGCCGCCGCAGGGCTTTTCCCAAGCCAGATGCTCATCAAAAATGGTGACATTATTGCCAGCGCGGGCGAGTTGCTCGCCGCACATAGCGCCCGAAGGACCACCCCCGACAATCGCTATTTCAGCCATTGTTACGTCTTCCTGGCGTGCCGCAAATCCATCGGGGTGGGACGCATTCGGTGGGTTTGGTGAGCCTTAGTAATATGGACAATCAACAGGCAGAAACCTTGAAGAAGTATAGCACTGAAAATGCGGGTGCCGGCCAGAGGGATGTTCGTTTGGTACTTCGGGTACTTGGTGACGATGCGGAAATTAATCGAGGAGTGATTTTAACGATAACGGCATTAGAAGGTGCCAGGTGGTCTGCATTTTGCATATTCCACGTTTCAAGACCCACCCTCAAGAAAACTGAGGGCGGGGCACCCTCCGTGTGTCAATTCATTTTGCTGAACATCGACACGGTGTCGGTTCGCTGCCTTCCACTCGCGTGGTAAACTAGGGCTTCGGACCCGCTTGACCGTGTTCCGCGAGTGACCTTTTGACCTCACGTATTCTTTCATTGCATGACGCGACATTGAAATTTGGGCGTGCGCATCGCGGGGATAAGCGCGTCGTTTTCACCAACGGGTGCTTTGATCTGCTGCATCCGGGTCATATACACACCCTGGAAGCTGCGCGCGGGCTGGGAGACGCACTGGTCGTGGGGATAAACAGCGACGCCAGCGTGCGAAAGTTAAAGGGAGCGGGCCGGCCTGTGGTGTGCGAGCAAGAACGCGCTGAAATTCTAGCGGCACTTGAGGGTGTGGATGCCGTGGTTATTTTCGATGATCTCACGCCACGGGAAACAATTGCCGCACTGCTACCGGACGTGCTGGTCAAAGGTGGCGACTGGGCTGACAACCAGATCATTGGCCGCGAGGAAGTAGAGGCGGCGGGTGGGCGGGTCGCTTCGGTTCCGGTAGTTCCTTCTTATTCGACGACCGCGATTCTCCAGAGCATTCGGGATTTGCCAGCCTCGTCTGTTACGGAGTCCTGAAGTCCTCTGATGGTTTCTGCATGATACTTCCTGCTGTTCGCGAACGTTTGGACGCTGTGCTGCGCCAGCCCGCCGTGGAAGGCGCGCTCGCAGTGCTGCGCACGGGTGCGAATCAGGTGGCGTTTTCGGGCTTGCACGACGTGGCCAAAGCTTTGGTCGCAGCATATGCGACTCACGCGCTGCGACGGCCGGCATTTTTCATCACCAGTTCGAACCGGCGCGCGGAGGCTTTTGCTGAGACGCTGCGATTTTTTTCAAGCGTCTTCCCAGGCAGGACGGGCACGGCCAGCGGTTTGGCCGGTGAGGTCGCAACTCTACCGGCGTTCGACACTTTGCCATGGGAATCACAAAGCCCGCACCCGGACATTCTGGAACGGCGGGCGGCCACGCTCTTTCGGCTGGCCGACGGGCAGATCTCGCTGGTGGTGGCGCCTATCACCGCAGCGCTATGGCGTTACAACGATCCGTATCTTTACCTATCGCTTGCGCGAACGCTCAGCAAGGACTCGGAAATACCCCACGAAGAGCTGGTCGGGCATCTCGCCGCGGTGGGTTATACGCGCACGGAAATGGTGGAGCTGCCCGGACAGTTCGCGGTGCGCGGCGGGATCGTAGATTTTTTCTCTCCGGAAGCGCAGCGACCGGTGCGCATCGAACTTCTGGGCGATACGGTGGAATCGGTGAGGGAATTTGATGCGCGCACGCAACGCTCCATCGCTCCAGTAGTTCGAACGACGCTGTTGCCGCTGACGGAATGGGCAGTGCCCAGCGCGGAATCATTTGAGGCCACTCGCGAAGCACCGTGGGAAACGCATTCGTTCTTCGGACCCGCTGGACAGGAAAAACAAACTACGTTGTTCGAGCTGGCCGAGAGTTCGCTGCGTCCGATGGTATTTCTGGATGAGCCGCAATCCTTGCGCGACGCGGCGGAAAAGCATCTGGAAAGTGCGAAAGAAAACTATGACCGGCACGGCCAGGCTAATGCGCCGGAGGTTTCGGATTTTTTCTGGACGGGCGAGCAACTTACCCAAGCGCTGGAAAAGACTTCGCAAATCCGACTGGAACAGTTGGGACTCAGCGCGGATTCGTTCGGACGGTTCGAGCTTTCTTCACGACCCAGCGCGCGCTTTCATGGCGACGTGGTGGCTTGCATGGCGGAAGTGAAATCGCAGCTTGCCGCGGGAGGAACGGTCTTTCTTACCGCCGGCAGCCTGGGGGAATTGGAGCGTCTTGCTGACGTTTCACGTGAATACGAAGTTCCTTATGTTCTGGGCGAATCGGAGGACGCGGCAGCGGGGTTCACTGCGGAAGCCGCGACGGAGTCTGCTACGTTGTTGCTGATTCGTGCGCCATTTTCTGAAGGCGTGACGTTTCCGGACGCGCGCGTGACGCTATTCGGGAATGCTGATCTGTTTGATGTGACGCCGTCGGTGGAGCGGCCTAGCCGTAAGATTCGCACTTCTGGATTTTTCAGCGATTTTGCGGAGCTCAAGCCTGGCGATTTCGTGGTGCACGTCGATCATGGCATCGGGCAATTCGATGGGCTGCGGCAGATTGAGTCTGACGGGCGCCGCGGGGAATTCATGCTGCTCAAATACGCCGACGAAGCGCGGCTTTACGTTCCTTTGGAGCGCATGGACCTGGTGCAGAACTACCGCATCGTGGAAGGCGACCATCCTCCGTTGGATAAGCTGGGCGGGACGGCGTGGAACACGCGCAAAACGCGAGCGCGCAAATCGGTGGAAGACATGGCCGACCAACTGCTGGCGCTGTACGCGCAGCGCAAAACGGCACCGGGGTTTGCGTTTTCGGCGGACGGAAATTTTCAGCGCGAATTTGAGGATGCGTTTGAATTTGAAGAAACGGCCGACCAGAATACCGCGCTCACGGATATCAAAAGGGACATGGAGCGCGCCGCGCCGATGGACCGACTGCTTTGCGGAGACGTTGGCTATGGCAAGACCGAGGTAGCCATGCGCGCAGCGTTCAAGGCGGTGGCGGATAGCAAGCAGGTTGCGGTGCTTTCGCCCACGACGGTGCTGGCGTTTCAACATTTTGAAACGTTCAAGCATCGTTTCGCGGCGTTCCCGGTGAGGATCGACATGCTGAGCCGATTCCGCAGCACGGCCGAGCAGAAGAAAACGCTGGCGGATCTGGAAGCCGGGAAAGTGGATATCGTTATCGGGACGCATCGACTGTTATCCAAAGACGTAAAGTTTCAAGAATTAGGGCTATTGGTGGTCGACGAAGAGCAACGCTTCGGCGTGGCGCACAAGGAACGGCTGAAGGAAATGAGCAAAAACGTGGATGCGTTGGCGCTTTCCGCGACTCCCATTCCACGTACGCTGCATATGTCGCTGGTCGGGCTTCGCGATATGTCACTCATTGAGACACCACCGCGCGACCGGCTGGCGATTCAGACGGTGGTTGCACCATTTCAAGAGGAGCTGGTGCAACGCGCGATAGAAACGGAATTAGCGCGCGAAGGCCAGGTGTACTTCATTCACAATCGCGTCGAATCGATTTATTCGCTGGCGGCGCTGGTTTCAAAACTTGTGCCGAAAGCGCGCGTGGTAGTGGCACACGGGCAGATGGGTGAAAAAGAGCTTGAAGCGGTGATGTTGAAATTCATTCGCGATGAGGCGGACGTGTTGGTGGCTACCACGATCGTGGAAAACGGGCTGGACATTCCGCGGGCGAACACCATCCTAATTAATCGCGCGGACCGCCTGGGCCTTGCGGAGTTGTACCAGTTGCGGGGACGGGTGGGGCGTTCGAGCCAGCGGGCCTATGCGTATCTGCTCGTTCCGCCGGAAGAAATTTTGTCTGATATCGCGCGCAAACGGCTGGCGGCGATGAAAGAATTCAGCGAACTGGGGGCAGGATTCCGAATCGCCGCGCTGGACCTGGAATTGCGTGGCGCGGGTAATATGCTGGGGCGGCAGCAACACGGGCACATCGAAGCGATTGGCTTTGATTTGTACTGTCAGATGCTGGAACGGGCGGTTGCCAAACTGAAGGGTGAAGACGTCACACCGGAGCTGCGCACTACACTGAGTCTGGGTCTTGATGTACGAATTCCGCAGGAATACATTCCCAGCGAAAATCTGCGGCTGCGCACGTACAAGCGGATCTCGTCTATTTCAACCGAGGCGGAGAAGCAGGACGTTCGCAAGGAACTGGAAGATCGTTTCGGAGCGTTGCCCAAATCGGTGGAAAACCTATTGGAGTATGCCACTCTCAAATCCATGAGCGAGCGGCTGCGCATTTCTTCTGTGGAGCGGCAAGGGAGCCGGGTGGCCATTCGCTTCTATCCGGAGACTACACTTGATCCGGCCAGGCTGGTGTCCGTGGTGCGCTCGCGAAAAGGGATCAAGCTCGATCCCAGTGGCGTTCTTTGGATGGAAGTTGCGCGGGGCGAATCGGTCCCAGAATCGGTGAGAAACGTATTGCTGGGGCTCCAAGGCGAGAGCTAGACTGCGTAGAAGTTAATCTAAAGTGCTAAACTCAAGACGAGGTATTAATGCGTAAATTACTTCTATTCTTGGCATTTTGCGGCGGGTTGCCGATCGCGATTCTGGCTCAGGATAACTCCGCCAATACTCCTCAGCCAAAGCCCGCTGACACTCAAGATAAATCGACGCCGACGCTCGAAAAGCCCGGGATGGCTCCTGCGACTCCGGAGACCGCGCCGGCAAAGCTGCCTGCCAAGAAGACGCCGGCTCCTGAAACGAAGATTGACCCCAGCTCTGGCCGGGTGGTGGAAGAGATCATCGCGCGCGTAAACAATGAAATCATCACCCAGTCGGAATACGAGAAGGCCAAGGTTGCTGCTGCCGATGAAGCCAAACAGGATTGCCAGGGTCATTGCACTCCGGAACAACTGCAGATTGCGATCGAAGATCGCCAGAAAAACGCTCTGCGCGATCTGATCGATCAATCCTTGCTGGTGCAACGCGGCAAGGATATGGGGCTCAGCGTGGAGCCCGACGTTATCAAGAAGCTGGACCAAATCCGCATCCAGAACAACATAAACAGCATGGAAGATTTGGAGAAGGCGGTGTCGGCCCAGGGAGTCAACTGGGAAGATTTCAAGAATAATATTCGCAACGGGGTCTTGACCCAGCGGGTGATCAGCAGCGAGGTAGGCTCGCACATCACCATCGGGCATGACGAAATCGAAAAATATTACAACGAGCATAAATCGGAATTTGTGCGGCCGGAGCAGGTGGCACTGCGTTCCATCGAAATAAATACGGAAAAGAAATCACCCGAAGAAATCGTGGAACTGAAAAAGAAAGCGGAGGCTACGCTGAAGCGCATCAAGGACGGCGAAGACTTCGGAGAAATGGCCAAGCGCTTTTCCGATGGCAGCACCGCCAAGCAAGGCGGCTTTTTGGGGGTTTACAAACGCGGGGAGTTATCCAAAGAACTTGAAGATGTGGTTTTCAAGATGCGGAAGAATGACATTACCGATGTGATGGACACCAAGCAAGGATTTTTGATTTTGCAGGTTCTGGAACACTACGATGAAGGCGAACAAACGCTCGCCAAAGTTGAACCGGAAATCACCGACAAGCTGTACACCGCGCGTATGGAGCCTGCTATGCGGGAGTATGTGAAAACCTTGCGCGAACAGAGTTATGTGGTTATCAAACCGGGGTTCCAGGATATGGCCGGGGGCGGTAACTCGGAAATTCAGGAAGTGAGCGCGACTGCTGAGGCTTCTAAGAAGACCAAGAAAGCGCATAAGAAATACGGTTTGTTCGGCAAAAAGCCGGACACTGGCTTATGAAGACGCCGTTTGTCACGGACCTAGGCAACGAACAGGTAATCACCACTTTTTTCCTGGTACACGAAAAAGAGATTCGCAACACGCGCGAGGGGAAATCCTATCTTCGTCTGGAGCTTGGGGACCGCAGCGGGACGATCGAAGCGCGCATGTGGGACTTGTTTGAGACCATCGCGAAAGACATTAATCGAGATGATTTTGTAAAGGTGCAGGCGCGCGTAGAAATCTATCGCAACAAACCACAACTGGCGTTGCAGCAGGTGCGGCGAGCAAAGCCCGAGGAAATCGACCTTGTCGATTTTTTGCCGCATACCAAGGAAGACGTCGACAAGCTGTATGAGAGGTTGTTGGAATACGCGGGAGCGATTCGCAATCCATGGTTGAAGATTTTGGTTTCCGGAATCATTACCGATCCAAAAATTGCGCCGCGGTATAAACGCGCGCCCGCCGCTAAAGTGATGCATCACGCTTTTATTGGCGGTTTGCTCGAGCATGTGGTTGGCCTGTGTGCTTTGGCGCAACTGTTGGCGACGCACTATGCTGAACTGGACGTGGATTTGCTGCTGACCGCGGCGATGCTTCACGATGTGGGCAAGCTGGACGAACTTTGTTACGAGCGGGCCATCGGGTATACGACCGAAGGGCAACTTCTGGGTCATATTGTCATGGAGCTGGAGACTGTTTCGCGAGCGATGGACGGCATCGCGGGCTTCCCTGCTCCGCTGAAAACCGTGGTGCAGCATATGCTCATCAGCCATCACGGGCAGTATGAGTTTGGCTCGCCGAAACTGCCGATGATTCGTGAAGCGATGGTCTTCCACTACATGGACGATCTGGATTCGAAAATGGCGGCGGTGCGTGCGGCGCTCAGCAGCGGGGCAGGTGATGACCAGTGGTCTGCGTACAGCACCGCGCTGGGGCGGAAATTCCTGCGCCTGGAAGAATTTTTGAGACAAGATCCGGAACTCTCGGAAGAATGTAAATAATCCCGTGCTGCCGGCATCATTCAAAATTCGCGACCTGATTATCCGGCCGGCAAGCATCCTCGCGCCCATGGCGGGCGTCACGGACACGCTTTTTCGGCGCGTAATTCGGGGGCTCGGCGGCTGCGGACTGCTAATGACGGAGTTTACTTCCTCCGAGGGCATTACCCGCAGTGCCGCCAAGACTTTGCGATATTTATATTTTCAGGAAGACGAGCATCCGATTACAGCGCAGCTTTTTGGGGCGAACCCTGAGGTTATGGCGCGCGCGGCGAAAATGGTTGAAGACCTGGGTTATGACGCGGTGGACATCAACCTGGGGTGCCCGGCTAAAAAGGTTGTGAAGTGCGGCGGCTCTGGATTGTTGCGGGACTTGGAACTTCTTGGGCAGATTTTTCATGCGGTGCGCGCGGCAGTGCGGATTCCATTGACTATTAAACTGCGGGCCGGCTGGGATGAGAATTCCGTTGTGGCTGTGGAGGTCGCCAAGATGGCGGAGTCTGTGGGGGTGGAGGGCGTCGCGGTCCATCCGCGCACACGCGCGCAAGGCTACAGCGGCCGCGCGGATTGGAACCTGATCGCGCGGGTGAAGCAGGCGGTGAAAATTCCAGTGATCGGGAATGGCGATGTGAGCACGCCGGAAGACGCGGCACGCATCGTGGAAGAGACTGGTTGCGATGCAGTGATGATCGGGCGCGCGGCGGCGACGAATCCATGGATTTTTTCTCAGATGCAGCAGTATGCGCAGACAGGCCGCTACGATCTCCCCAGCGACCACGAGCGTCATCAGTTACTTTCTGGATACTACCGCCAGATTAGCTCTGCCAATTTGCCGGACGCGGTGGGCAAAATGAAGCAGTTCGCTTGCTGGTTCACTCACGGTGTGGGGAACGGCAGCGAGCTTCGTCGCATGGTACATGCGGCGCGAACGCCCCGCGAAGTGCTGGACAGTGTGGAAGGGTTCTTCGCGGATCGATCGAAATCAGCGGGGGAGGACCCAGTCCATGCTCCAGCTCAGTACATCCATTTCGGAGCAGCGCACGAATCGTAGACTCGCGGTACGCTTACCACTGACGGTGAGCGGGCGGGACAGCCGTGGAGTGATTTTTCAGGAAGACACTTCCAGCGAAAATCTTTGTCGGAGTGGGGCGGCATTTGTCACGCGCTTCGATCTGGCGATCGGCTGCGATGTAGAAATCCACATTCCGATTGCGCAAAGTTCTGTTCGGCGCAAGGAAGCAGAATCCGATTTCACCACGCGCGGCCGGGTAGTTCATGTGGAAAGCGCAGACATCCGGGGAGAGAAAATTATTGGCGTGCAATTTATTGGCCCGCACTTCCGGCGGATGTTCCTCTCGGAATCAGCCGCCTAGCGCAGACGATTCATTCAAGTTCGATTATTCCACTTCAGTTTTGCCCAGCGCTTCCAGCAGTTGCCCGTAAGCTGCTCTGCGCGTCAAACCTCGTTCTTTAGCTGCGAGTTTCAAGGCGTCCTTGCGATCCAGCTTGGCCTGGCGAATCAATTCGTCCACGCGCTCCGATAAACTTTGCGTTGAATCGAGATTCGCGCGCGCCTCAGTGGGATCTTCCGGGCCAATCAACAAGGTAATCTCGCCTCGCGCTGGGCGAGCCTCGAGGGAAGCGGTGAGCTCGGAAAGCTTTCCGCGCCTGAATTCTTCGTGAAGCTTTGTTACTTCGCGCGCCAGACACGCGGGGCGGTCCCCAAGGATCTCGCATGCGTCAGCGATGCATTCCTCCACGCGATGTGGGGCTTCGTAAAATATAATGGTGCGATTTTCGATGCGTAGGCGTTCGAGAGCGCGACGACGTTCGCCGCTTCGAGACGGCAGAAACCCCACAAACAAGAATTCTTCATTGGGCAAGCCCGACGCCGAAAGGGCCGCCAACAACGCCGACGGGCCGGGAATGGGCACTACCTGGATGTGATGCCGCAAACACATGGCCACCAGTCGGTGGCCGGGATCGGAAACGAGCGGCATCCCTGCATCCGATACCAGGGCGATCCTGGCGCCTTGCTCGAGGGCAACAACCAGTTCTGGCGCGCGAGTCATCTCGTTGTGCTCGTGGTAGCTCACCAGCGGCTTATCGATTTGGTAGTGATTTAGAAGTTTTGAGGTGTGGCGGGTATCTTCACAGGCGATCTGATCCACTTCTTTTAAAATTCGCAAAGCGCGGAAGGTCAGGTCCTCAAGATTGCCGATGGGCGTGCCTACGAGATAAAGGCAACCGGCAGCACTTGCAGGTGGGGCGAGACTTTCGCCGTCTACCGGCACTTCGCGAGACACTTCATTTTTAGAGGATCGAACAAATTTCTTGCCGCTCATGGCTTCGAGTCTACCATGCGCTTCCGGAAGCGTACTGCCACGCATGTTATAATTTGATTTCTAATTCAGTAAGGAGACTTCTGTGCCGTTGTACGAATATGCTTGCCTGAAGTGTGGCCGTCACACCGACAAAATCGAGCCGGTCGCCGGTCCGCATTTGAAGAAATGTCCACATTGCGGCGGGAAAGTGGAATCGGTGATCACCGCGCCTGCTATTAAATTCAAAGGCTCAGGCTGGTACGTGAATGATTACGCGGCTAAGCCGAATTCAGGTGAGGGGAAAAAATCCGAAGGGGCGGCGGGCAACTCGAGTGAGTCGAAAGAATCGTCGGCGAAGGATTCCGGGGATTCCGGTTCGAAGGAATCGTCGTCAAAAGAATCCTCTGGTAAGGACAGCGCCTCGAAGGAATCGTCGTCTTCAAAGGAATCCAAAGAGAAAAAATCTTCGCGCGCGAAGAAAGACTGATTTTAGTAATTTTAGTTTAGCTTCAGCGACTTCAAATAGGCTTTAAACCCAGCGCCCAATTCTTCGTTCTGAAGAGCCAACTCCACGGTAGCGATCAGAAACCCCAATTTATCGCCAGCATCGTAAGAAACGCCTTCATAGATGTAGGCCCACAGGCCCTGCTGCTGCGCCAGAATACGCAACCCGTCGGTCAGTTGAATTTCTCCACCGGAGCCCGGCTTGGTTTGCGCCAGGTATTCGAAAATCTCCGGAGGCAAAACATAGCGACCAGTGATGGCGAGGTTCGACGGGGCATTTTCCGGCTTGGGTTTTTCGACGAGGTCTTTTATGCGCAGCAAGCGAGCTCCAAAAGGCGGCTGCGGTGCGGGCTCGGCGTCCACGATACCGTAGAGATGAGTTCGATTCTTCGGAACTTCTTCGACGGCAATCGCGCCTACGCCGGTGGCTTGGTATACATCGATTAATTGTTTGGTGGCGGGATTTTTGCCGGGAATGAGGACATCGCCTAAAAGTACAGCGAAAGGTTCATCTCCTACGAGGTCACGTGCGACCAGGACGGCGTGGCCGAGTCCGAGCGGCTCTTTCTGGCGGGTGTAACTGATTTGAACCATGTCGCCGATACTCCGGACTAGGTCCGCCTGGTCGGTTTTGCCTTTGTCTTCCAGAAATTTTTCCAGCAGTGGCGAGGCATCGAAGTGGTCTTCAATGGAGCTTTTCCCTCTACCGGTGACGATAATGATGTGCTCGATGCCTGCGGCCACGCATTCTTCGACAACATATTGAATTTGCGGCTTGTCCACTACGGTGAGCATTTCTTTGGGTTGGGCTTTGGTGGCAGGCAGAAAGCGCGTGCCAAGTCCGGCAGCGGGTAAAACTGCTTTTCGGACCTTCTGATGTTTCTGTCGGGTATGCTCTGGAGAGTTAGCAGCCGAGAAATTCTTATCGATGGTCATAAGGTTTCATGAAAGTAGCTGCAGGGGTCTGGATTTGTCAATCCAACCGTCACTGTAGAACAATGAATTAGCATCATCGGCGAACAAGTTATGAACACGCGGATTTTAGGAATTGAATCGTCCTGCGACGAAACGGCGGCCGCCGTGGTTGCGGACGGGCTCGAAGTGTTATCGAACGTGGTGGCGTCGCAGATCGAGATTCATAACAAATATGGCGGGGTGGTGCCGGAGTTGGCGTCTCGCGAGCACTTGCGGCAGATCGTGCCGGTGGTCCGCGAGGCGCTCGCGCAGGCGAACATGCAGCTCGCGGAACTGGATGCCATCGCGGTGACGCAAGGGCCGGGGTTGGTGGGAGCTTTGCTGGTGGGGATCACGTATGGAAAGACGCTGGCGGCTGCGCTCCACAAACCTTTGATACCGGTCAATCACCTGGAAGGGCACGTGCACGCCGTTTTTTTGGAGGTGCACCGCACGGGTCGCGCGGTGAAATTCCCTGCGGTGTGCTTGATTGTTTCGGGGGGACACACGGTTCTTTACGAAGTAACCGCGACGCCGAGACAGAAGCCAGAAGATTTCGAAGCTCTGAGCTACCGCAAAATTGGGCAGACTCGCGATGATGCCGCCGGCGAAGCCTACGATAAAGTCGCGAAACTTCTGGCGCTAGGCTATCCTGGCGGGCCGATTCTCGATCGCTTGGCTAATGCCGGAAATGGCGTGAGTAACGGCGCCGCGCCGCCGGTAAGATTTGGGCCGGCAAAAATGAGGGGCAATGCGCGGGATTTCAGTTTCAGCGGCTTGAAGACTGCGGTGCTCTATCATTTGCGTGAACATCCCGAATATTCCGAAGGCATTCGCGTTCGGAAAGAGGCATTGGAACGCGGGGACAATAACTTCGAAAAATTGCGGCCGTTGTGCGACGCGCAGACCTTGGCATTGATCCACGAATTTCAGAGATCCGTGGTGCGGACGCTGGTGGAGCAAACTATGGCCGCGGCGGAAACTATTTCGGCGGAGTCCATACTGGTATCCGGCGGCGTGGCCGCTAATAGTGAACTGCGCGCCGCTTTTGAAAAGCGCGCAAGCTCGTCTGGTGTAGAAGTATTTTTCCCGAGCCGCGCACTCTCTACTGACAATGCGGCCATGATTGCTGCGGCGGGGTATTCACGTTTCCGTGCTGGTACCTTGGCCGACGCTTCCCTGAATCCCAATCCGGCGCTAATCCTCAGATAAATAAAAAGACCATGTAGCCAGCTGTCTCAAATGTTTGGTGAAGTACGTTTCGCTGGCGAAGGATGCTACGCTTTCGGGCCATGAGCACACCTCCAGGAGCGCCACCAAGCGCGCCGCGTAAGGCGCGGGCACCTCGCGCTGCAACTGTGCCAGCGCCAGCGGACCGAGCGACAGGAGTTGTACTTACCAGTCGCGATAATCGATGGCTGAAACAATTTCGCATGGCGCTGCGCGGGGGAATTCCGACGGAGTCGGGATTCGTGGGCGTGGAAGGTGTACGACTGGTGGAAGAAGCGTTGCGTTCGGGCTGTCGAATCGATGCGGTGCTCTTCAGCGAAACCGGCGCACGATATCGCGAGCGGCTGGCGCCGTTTATTGGACGACCGGAAATTGCATTTCCCGTGCTACAAACGACGGACCGGCTTTTTGAAGGGCTGGCGGACACCGAACATCCGCAGGGAGTGGCGGCGCTCGTCGAGCCGCGAATTACGACATTTGATGATTTGGTGCGGACGCCGGAGGGCGTTTGTTCGCCGCTGCTGGTGGTATTGGCAGGCGTGCAAGATCCAGGCAACGTTGGGACTATCTTGCGGACGGCGGCGGCGTTTGGCGCAACCGGAGCGGCGATTTCCGCGTCGGGACAAAGTGGGACCGCGAGTCCGTTTTCGCCTAAAGCGTTGCGCGCATCGGCGGGCGCGGCGCTACACCTGGCGGTATTGTCGGGAACTCCGCTGTCAATTTTGATGACGCAATTGAAGGTGGCGGGATTTCGAATGCTGGCGTCGAGTGTGCACGAGCCGGAGACGGGCGAGCAGCCGCTGCTGGCGCCATGGGAAGTGGATTGGTGCGAGGCTTCAGCGTTGCTGGTGGGTAATGAAGGGTCGGGACTTCCGGTAGAAGTGGAGCGCAACGCGGATGCACGCATACGTATTCCGATGGCGAGCGGCGTCGAATCGCTGAACGCGGCGGCTGCGGCGGCGGTGTTGTTTTATGAAGCGGCACGGCAGCGCAACTCCGTGAGTACGCGGAACATCCAACAGCCGTGAGCTTATTCAACAAAATACCATTGGGGCCGGGCGGAAACTCGCTGGAGTCGGACGTGCCCGCGGCGCATCAACCGTTGGCGGAGCGCATGCGCCCGCGCACGCTGGACGAATTTATTGGGCAAGAAAAACTCCTGGGACCGGGCAAACCCCTTCGCACACAAATTGAAAATGACGATATTGGGTCGATGCTGCTGTGGGGGCCTCCAGGGTGTGGGAAGACCACGCTGGCGCGATTGATTGCGCGACTGACGCGCTCGGAATTTGTCTCGTTTAGCGCAGTACTGGCAGGGATCAAAGAAATAAAAGAAGTGATGGCAGTTGCGGAGCGCAAGTCGCGGTCGGGGCACCGTACGATTGTGTTTGTGGACGAAGTGCACCGATTTAATAAAGCGCAGCAGGATGCGTTTTTGCCGTACGTGGAAGCCGGACACATTACGTTTATAGGCGCGACGACGGAGAATCCTTCGTTTGAGGTGATTTCGCCGCTGTTGTCGCGGACCAAGGTGTACATTCTGGCGGCGCTGCCGACGGCTTTGATCGCGGAGCTATTGCGGCGCGCGCTTCTGGACAAAGAGCACGGATTGGGCAACGAACAATTCGAGGCCAGCGACGACGTGTTGATGCGCATCGCTTCGTTTGCGAACGGCGATGCGCGATCGGCGTATATCACGCTGGAGCTGGCGGCGCGCAGCGCGATACGGGACAGGAACGGAGTGCTGTCGATTACGCCGCTGCTACTGGAAGATATTTTGCAACGGAAGTTGCTGCGGTACGACAAGGCCGGCGAAGAGCATTTTAATTTGATTTCGGCGCTGCATAAGTCGGTGCGTAATTCCGATCCGGATGCGGCGCTGTATTGGCTGACGCGAATGCTGGAATCGGGTGAGGATGCGTTGTACCTGGCGCGGCGTTTGGTACGCATGGCGAGTGAAGATATTGGGTTGGCGGAGCCTGGCGCGCTGGCGGTGACGTTGGCGGCTAAAGATGCGTTTGATTTTCTGGGCGCGCCGGAAGGCCACTTGGCGTTGGCGCAGGCGGCGGTTTATTTGTCGTTGGCTCCGAAGTCAAATGCGCTGTACACGGCGCATGGCGAGGCCATGGAGGATGTAGCGAAGACGGAAGCTGATCCGGTGCCGCTGCATTTGCGAAACGCGGTTACTGGACTCATGAAAAATGTTGGATATGGAGCGGGATACAAGTATGCGCATAACTTTGAGGAAAAAGTTACTGACATGACGTGCTTGCCGGAGAATCTTGCTGGGCATACTTATTACAAGCCCACGGATCAAGGGTTTGAGGCGCGATTGCGACAGAGGTTAGAGGAGATTCGGAAGTTGAAGGCGCGAGGGGCGGCGGCGAAGGACTGAGGTAGTGGCGAGTGTGGAGTGGGAGTGGATGACTTGGCTGCGCGAGGGATCGAAGAGAGATTCCTCGACGGCGTAGACCGACGCCTTCGCAGGCTGCTCCGCTCGGAATGACTGTTTTAAGCCGGGGTTGGAAGATTGACGGGGGTTTGGAAGATTGGGCTGGGTTGCAAGATTGAGCGGGGTTGGAAAAGCGGGTTGTCGCGGGCGAACATTTTTTTCGAGGTTTTGTTTCAAGTGCCGGAGTTAGCGACGAGTTACGAGAAGGTGAGTGACTGGAATCGAGTTTGATGGTGAGCATATTCAAATCGCAGTGAACTCCAGAGACAATCGATGATTTGTCCGTGTTCGCGCAGCCGGTTGCGGTGGCTTCGCGCATTATGCGCACTGGTATGTGCGGTGTTTGGATGTTGCAAGGTTCCTGCAGCCCGATCGCAGGTCGTAGATTTCGAGAAACCGCTGCAGACCGTCGATGAGGACATCAGCGCGTTTGCATTCGGGACGGATGGACGCGTCGTTTATTCCGTGCGGCACAACGTGAAGACCAAATTGTATGACCTGGAGCACGACGATATCTGGATGCTGGAGACGAATGGAAAGAAGCGGCGGTTGCTACAGGGGGACAAATTCAAATATGGGAGCACGCCGTTCAGCTACGCGGTGGATTCGTTTCGGTGGTCACCGAATGGACGGTTCATACTGGCGCGGCTTTTCGTGACTTCGGTAATTGACGACAGTGGGAAGACTCAGGATTCGTTCATGACGGTGGTGCTGGACGAAAACGGCAAGGAAGTGCGCATTAACGGCGGCGATAACGTGATTCGAGATTCGGCGAATGCTTTCTGGCTGAAGGATAACGCTACGATCGTTTATATGACGGAGGCAGTGAAGCCGCGGGCGCTGTATTCGTTTCAATATACGAATGTAGCGACGGGGCCAGCGGGCGCGGCTTTTGAGGGCCGGACTTTTCTGGATGCGGACGCGCTCAGCGGTACTAACGTGGCGATTGCGGTGGAGCAGGATCGGGCGCAAACGGGGCCTCCGCGATTACTGCGCCTTGATTTGCTGGCGCAGGATGATAAGGAGTTGGCTACGCTTCAAGACTTTGCGGGCGGGCTTTCGATTTCGCCAAGCGGGAAGAAGGTTGCGTATTACATTGACAAGGAAGTGTTGGAGATTCGGGAGGTGAGTTCCCCGCACCGGGTCGCGCGGGTTCGTGCGGGGCTGGGCGTTTTTCACTGGGCGCCGGACGAGCAGCGGGTGTTGTTGAAGCGGGCGGTGGAGAAGAAGACTGGGGAGCTGGTGTGGATCGATTTGCCGGAACTTACTGAGATGACGGATGGAAAAGAGATTACGGTGGCGCAACCTGGTCCGCGGCCGATTTTGCGGGAGATTGGGTTTCGGGATTTTGCGATTTCGGGGGATGGGAAACTACTTGGAGTTATCGGAGTGGGAAAACATAGTTTGTCTGTGTTTCCTTTGTCGGTGCAGTAGGAAAAGACAAGCGGGAATTGGTTCAGCATCGTGGTTAGTTGCCACAACCCAACCCCAAGAGCCAGGCTGAAAATCGAGCTTGCGGCACCCTCCGCGCTTTCCTACAGTTTTATTTCTTTCAACTAACTTTGCCTTCTCAACTCACCCTAACGGCGGAGGCGGAGGCGGTGTTCGATAAGGATGCACGCGTCTTCGACTACGAAGAGGCCGGCGGCGCGGGCTTTGGCGGCGGCGTTTTGGTGTTCGATTCCCTGCTGCATCCAGATTACGTTTGCGCCGATGGCGATGGCGCTGTCGACGACGGGTGGGATGTTTTCGGGGCGGCGAAAAATATCGACAATTTCGATGTGTCGAGATTTTGGGACGTCTTCGAGGCGTGGGTAAGATTTTTCGCCGAGGACTTCGGTTTCGTTGGGATTTACGGGGATGATGCGGTAGCCGGCGGATTGTATGTATTGAGCTACGCCGAAACTGGGGCGCCGGGGATTGGATGAAAGGCCCACTACCGCGATGGTTTTATAATTTTTGAGGATGTCAGCGATTAGGTCCGCAGTGTGCGGCCAGTTATCAGGGACAGATGTTTTCATAGCGATGTCGCTTAAAGCTCGCGATACGGTTATTGCGGCCTCAAGTGGGGATTCGGGCGAAATGGCTTCCGAGGATTTTTTCCTTTATAGGAATTTGTTGGACGGCCAGGGCTGGAGGGGCGATGGGGCGTTGAATCTTCGCTTCTCGGACCACTGTACTGCGCAGGACGATTCTGGTTCCATTTGGTGGGGCGGCCCGGAGACGCGGGGCGATGGGGACCTGAGCCCTCAGTTCTAGATCCAGTGTGTTGCGCTGGGCGATTCTGATTCCATTTTGTGGGGCGGCCGGGACTGGACGGGCGATGCGGGCCGGAGCCTGGGGTTCTGGGGCCGGTGTGTTGCGCTGGGCGATTCTGGTTCCATTTTGCGGGGCGGCCGAGACTGGATGGACGACCAGAGCCTGAGCGATGTGAGGGGCGCTGCTCACTTCGATTTTCCTGGCTGCGAGAACCGTGATTTTGCCCCCACTTTGGACGTCGATCCGTTGGCGGGCGATCTGAAGCGGGTTCCTGATTCGGATAACCCTCATGATCCTGGGTTGAGGGTGGACGGCTCGGTCTTGGGCCGTGCTTTCGGTGGACGGGACGATTCGCAGCGGCGGGGCGATATTTGTTTTCCGGGCGGCGCTTTTCAAAATATTTATTTGCGGGAGGTTGCGGTGCGGCGTGAATAACCGTTGCGTCGTTTTGCGTAACCGATTCCTGGGGCGGTTGGTACGACACACGCGGCTTTGGAATTATTTTTAGAGCGCGACGGAGCTCGTCGACTTCTTTGTCGATAAGCAGACGGTAGCGGCCTTGTGGCAAGCCTTCCAGCGTGAGTGGGCCCAGGGCGATGCGTTTTAGTTTTTCGACGGGATGTTTTTCGGCGAAAAGGACGCGGCGGAGAATATCTTTTTTGGAATCCTGCAAGGCTACTTCATACCAGAAATTTTCCGCGTGACCGCGAGTGGCGTCGGGTTGTCGAACGGTGCGAATGGTAGCGGAGGCATTGCGGCCGAGGCGTTCGAGATCTCCCATCATGAGTCGGCCTTTAATTTTTACGTGGTAATGCTGCTGAAGATTGGCCCAATCTTTCAGCATTTCGGCGGCGAGATCGCCGTCGTTGGTTAGAAAAACCAAACCGCTCGCATCGTAGTCGAGGCGCCCGACGGGATAGACTCTCTCGGGCAAACCTTTGAGGCAATTTCTTAGCGTTTTGCGGCCTTCAGGGTCGGCCATCGTAGAGACTACTTCTGGAGGTTTATTCAAGATGATGTAGACGCGGCGTTCGTTGACTTCGACGAGTTTGCCAGCGGCTTCGATGCGATCTTCTTTGGCGTCGGCTTTAGAGCCCAGTTCGGTGATGACCTGGCCGTTGACGCGAACTTGTCCGCTGAGGATGAGTTGTTCGGCGTGGCGGCGAGAAGCGATGCCGGCGCGGGCGATTATTTTTTGTAAGCGTTCGAGCATTATTTTTTGGTCCGGTGTTGTGCGCTATCTATTGTGAACGGATTTGGTGGAAACCGCACTGTTAAAGAACGGCCGGGAAGAAGGCTCACTGACGAGGTTTGGTGATGCTCCGGAGAGATCGAAGAGAGATTTCTCCACTACGCGGTCCGACTCATTCGCAGGAGCGAATGAGAAGAAGAGGCGTCGGACCGCTCCGGTCGAAATGACAGGTTTCGCGAGAGGCGTTTGTGCGCGTGACGTTTGGGCTTGGGTGTTTGCGTGCGGGCGTTTATTTTGCGGGTCGAATGAGAAGAAAATGCGTCGGCCCGCTCCGGTTGGAATGACAGATTTGCGAGACTGCGGGAGTGCGAGCCCAAATTCATGTGACGGCACGGGCTTGCCTGGGGTTTATTCGCCGGCGGCGGCTCCCTTTGATTCTCCGCTGGGTTTGTCAGTGCTCTTCCCTGTCGGCGTAAGATTCTTGCGGTTATTTTCTTCGTCGAAGGCGTTGGGGGACTGTACGACTTCGGGGTCTCTGGGGGCTTCATCGATTTCGCCTGCAGGCATGCCTTCGCCGGTGGCATTGACCTCGGCGGCTAGTTCATCGTTTTCGTCCGATTGATTACCGGAAATATTGTTGGTGGCCATGTGTCCTCCCTTTAGCTTGGATGCGAAGGCCTCGACGAAGGGATCTCGGGGGTCTTCGCGGTCGTGATGGGCGCCGTCGGAGGCGGGTTCGGATTGAATGCCGGCGTTTTCCGGGGAGTCGAGAACTTCGTCGAGCTCGTCTGTGGGTAGTTCGTCGGGGACTACGCCTTCGTCGCTGCCGAGAGCTTCGCGGGCGAGGGCTTCGAATTCCTTGAGACTGGGCAATTCGCCTAAGTCGCTGAGGCCGAAACGCATCAGAAATTCTTTGGAGGTGCGGTAGAGGATGGGTCGGCCGATGACTTCTTTGCGGCCTGCCGTGGTGATGAGGCGCTTGTCGAGAAGAGTTTTCAGAACGCCGCTGGTGTTGACGCCGCGAATTTCGCCGATTTCCGGGCCGGTGACGGGTTGCTTGTAGGAAATGACTGCGAGCGTTTCGAGCGCGGGCATGGTGAGGCGGAGAGGCGGGCGCAAACTTTTTATGAATCGGCGGACGACGTCGTGCTGCTGAGGCTTGGTGTAGAGCTTGAAGCCTCCGGCGACTTCGCGAATTTCGATGCCGTGGTGTTCGCTGGCGTAGCTGGCGACTAGCTCGTCGAGGGAAGATTGCACCGCCAGCTTTTCGTCGCCGAGAGCGGTGGCGAGCTGGTCGATAGTTGCGGGCTCGTCGGCGGCGTAAATGATGGCTTCCAGAGCGGCTTTTCGTTCTTCGTTGGTCATCTAGTTTTAGCACCTGGTGGCGTTGTGTTTACTGCGTTCCACGGCATGTCCTGAAATTCAAAACCCGCACCCTTAGAATCGAAGGGTGCGGCACCCGAGGCTATCGCAGCGGCGCGCCTATTACTGATACTGATCGTCGATTTGGCGGATGCCGCCTTGCTCGTCAAAGATCAAATCGAACATCTTGTGCTTGCGAAGAAGGATAGCGCCAAACTGCTTTTCCTGCACGAGGGCGACGGCTTGAAGTTTGACCATTTCGAGGACGGCGAGAAAAGCCACGATCATGGCGTGGCGCGAAGGGCAAGCTTCGAAGAACTGGATGAGGCTGAGGGTGTTGTCTTCGCTGGCGAGGATTTGCGCGCGCAGTTGGGCAATCATTTGCGCGACGGTGAATTCTTCGTGGCGCAGATCGATACGCGAGACTTCTTTGCGGCGCTCGAGGACTTGCTGGAAAACTTTTACGAGATCGACGAGGGACACGACCAGGTCGGCATCGGTGCCTTCGTCGTTGTAGAGGGATTTGTCGGGCTTGGACCACACGTTTTCTTCGATTTGTTGCTTCTGGTAGAGAAGCTGCGCGGCGTTTTTGAATTTTTCGTGTTCAACGAGGCGCTGAACTAATTCGGCGCGCGGGTCGTTGGATTCTGCTTCGGGGCCGGCTAGGGGATCGGGCGGGAGGAGCATTTTGGATTTGATGTAGATGAGCGTGGCGGCCATGTAGACGAATTCGGCGGAGACGTTGACGTCGAGTTCCTCGAGCTTGTGGAGGTAGTCGAGGTATTGGGAGGTGATGGTGGAAATCTGGATGTCGTGAATGTTCATCTCGTGCTTCTTGATGAGATCGAGAAGCAGGTCGAGGGGACCTTCGTACATGGGAATATTTATTTTGTAGGGTGAGGCCATTTGTTTTTTTTATTCCCCTGCGGCGCCGAAGATTTCTTTTCTTTTGCTGTCCCAGCCGAAGACGGCTTCGCGCACGCGGGCCATGGTTTTTTGGGCTTGGTCACGCGCCTTGCCGGAGCCGTCGTTCAAGATCTCCAAGACCCTTGCCGGATTTTTCTCATGTTCGATGCGACGCTCGCGTATGGGCTCAATCCATTTGATCAAATTGTCGGCCATGGCGCTCTTGCATTCGATGCAGCCAATTCCAGCGGTGCGGCAGCCGTTGGCGGCCCATTCCAGCGTGGGCGGGGGCGAGAACAGTTTATGCCAGTCGTAGACAGGACACACGTCGGGATTGCCGGTGTCGGTGCGGCGTTTGCGAGCCGGATCGGTGACCATGACTTTTGTTTTGGCGCGGATGTCGGCGTCGGATTCGCTCAGGGTGATGGCGTTGCCGTAGCTCTTGGACATTTTGCGGCCGTCGAGGCCAGGGATACGTGGGGTTTGGGTGAGCATTACCTGGGGCTCATTAAGCACGACAGGATCGGTAAACAGGTTTCGATATTTACTGTGCAGCGCGAGGAAATTCTCAACTCCCGCTTCATTTTTTTGATGGGAAAGTTTCATTGCGACTTCTAAATCATACGTTGCGGAGTATTCGCCGGGTGGAAGTTTCAGGAAGGCCAACTCGTATGCCCTTAAACGCTCGGCATCGGACAGGTCGCTTCGGAGCCTGGCACCGTAATAGAGGTTGAAGCGGCGGACGATCTCGCGGCTGAGTTCTACGTGCGAGACTTGGTCTTCGCCAACAGGGACGAAGAGGTCGGTGTTTTCGGCGCTGTAGATGACGATGTCGGCGGTTTGGAGGCAGGGGTAGCCCAGAAAGCCGTAGGTGTGGAGATCTTTGTCTTTTACGTTTTCGAGGGCTTCTTTGTAGGTGGGGACGCGTTCGAGCCAGCCGAGGGGTGTGACCATGGATAAGAGGAGATGGAGTTCGGCGTGTTCGCGCACCAGGGATTGCTGGAAGATTACGGATTTATCGGGGTCGAGGCCCGCGGCGAGATAGTCGGTGGTGATTTCGATGGTGTTTTGGGCTACCGCGCTGGCGTCGGCGTAGTCGCTGGTTAGCGCGTGCCAGTCGGCGATGAAGTAGAAGCAATCGTATTCGGGGTCGGCTTGCAGGCGGACCCAATTTTCCAGGGCGCCGAAATAGTGGCCGATGTGCAGGCGGCCGGTGGGGCGCATGCCGCTGACTACTCTTTTTCTTCTTAAGGTGATGCTGGGGGCCAAGATCGATCCTTTTATTAGGAGTGGGTGAATTGCTTGAACCGCTTAATCGATAAAATTTGGGCTACACGGTCAGCAAAACCCGCACCCTTTGAAAGTCACAAAGGGTGCGGCACCCAGAGTAAAAAAAAAACAAGGTCAAAAACAAATCAAAATCAGAGGCCCTGATCGTTGACGTTTGGGTTACCCAGTAATCTAAACCCCCACCCTAGAAAACCTAGGGTGGGCACCCAGAGTCAAAGGCAAAAGTCAAAGGCAAAGGCAAAAAGAAATCAAAAGCAAAATCAAAACAAAAACAAATTAAAGACAAAAACAAATTAAAGACAACAGCAAAACGTTTGGCCGCGTTATGTGGCGCTCGAACGCTGCAGCAGGTCGCGGGCGATGATCATGCGCTGGATTTCGCTGGTGCCTTCGTAAATTGTAAGGACGCGGGCGTCGCGGTACATGCGCTCGACTGGGGTCTCGCGGGAGTAGCCGACGCTGCCGTGGATCTGCACGGCTTTGGCGACGACGCGATTGGCCATTTCGCTGGCGTAAAGTTTTGCTTTGCTTGCCGCAGTACCTAGCCGAGTGGGATGCGCGTCTTTCAGCCACGCGGCCTGATATAGGAGGGCGCGCGCAGCTTCGATTTCCATGTGCATGTCGGCGAGCATCCACTGGATGGCCTGAAAGTCAGCGATATTTTTTCCGAAGGCGCGGCGTTGTTTGGCATACTTCACGGCTTCTTCGAGAGCACCTTGGGCGAGGCCAACGCTTAGAGCGGCGATGCCGATGCGACCGCCGTCGAGTGCGCTGAGAGCGATCTTGAGGCCCTGGCCTTCTTCGCCGAGACGATTTTCGAGCGGGACTTCGCAATCGTTAAAAATGATTTCTACCGAAGGCGAAGTGCGCTGGCCCATTTTTTCTTCGTGGCGCCCGGCGCGGTAGCCGGGGAAATTCGGTTCGACGAGGAAGGCGGTAATTCCCTTTCCGCCCGCGGCTGGGTCGGTTTTTGCAAAGACGATTAAGACGCCAGCGACGCTGCCGTTGGTGACCCAGGTTTTTGTACCCTGGAGCTTGTAGTTGGCGTCGTGGCGGACCGCTCGCGTTTGAATGGCGGCAGCGTCGGAGCCGGCTTGGGCTTCGGTGAGGCAGAAGGCACCGAGAATTTCTCCGGTGGCGAGGCGTTGCAGGTATTTTTTCCTTTGCGCGTCGGAGCCGAAATTGAGGAGCGGCATCTGGACGGCGGAATTGGTGACGCCGAGCGCGGTGGCCATGGCGGCGTCGATGCGGGCCACTTCCTCCAACATGAGGACGTAGGAAATGGTGTCGAGGCCAGGTCCGCCCCAGGCTTCGGGCATCATCATGCCGCAGCAGCCCAGGCCCGCGAGTTTACGAATCTCGTCAGCCGGAAATTTTTCCTGGCGGTCGCGCTGAGTTACGGAAGGACGCACTTCGGCTTCCATAAATTGGCGGACCGTGTCGCGAATCAGTTTTTGGTGGTCGCTGAGCGAAAAATCCATCGGTTCGGCTGTACACCGGATGCTAACACAGGAAGGCGAGCTTCCCAATTTGCTGGTTGTCAGTAGCGAAAATGAAGTGAAAGTGTCTAAGGAAATATCGGTTTTGATCGCGGTTCAGATACAGCATCCCCCCGATACAAGGGGATGGGCACAGTTTCATAATCGGGCTGAGGATGACACCTCGTTCACTGCGCGGTAGTCGCGTAGGGAATCTTATTAAACTTCCGCAGTTCACAAAGGAGTTTAGCCATGGCACAGGACAACAAGAAGCAGGACCAGAATAAAGAAGGCGGTAAGAAGAATCCGAACCAGGGCGGCGGGTCGCAAGACCGCAACCCGGGTGGCGGTCAGGGTGGGCATAATCGCTAGTCTGTAATTTTAGTTTTGGCTGAAACGCAGATTCCTGCTCGCCGGTGAGTACCTGACGGCGGGCAGGAATTTTTTTATGCGTACTTTTGCGGCTAGGAGGCTTTTTCGCGGGTGGAGATCAGGTAGTCGGCGTAGGGGCCCTTGAAGTCTTCGATTTTGCCGTTTTTGAAATGCCAAATGCGGGTGGCGACTTCGTCGAGGACGTCTTCGTCGTGGGTGACGAGGAGAACCGTGCCGTCGTATTTTTGCAGCGCGATATTCAACGCGTTGATGGATTCGAGGTCCAAGTGGTTGGTGGGTTCGTCGAGGACGAGGAAGTTTGGCTTTTGCAACATGAGGCGGCAGAAAATCATACGCGCGATTTCGCCGCCGCTTAAGGCTTTGGTGGGCTTGAGAGCGTCTTCGCCGCTGAACAACATCTGACCAAGCAGGCCGCGCAATTCTTCCTGAGAAGCTTGCGGATCGAATTGCCAGAGCCACTCGATGGCGGTTAAGTCGGTGACGACGGAATCGCGGTGGTCCTGCGCGAAATAACCTACGGTTACTTCGTGGCCCCATTTGACGATGCCGCCGTCGATGGGGAAATCCTTTTCGGCATCGTCGATAAATTCCCCCGCATTGCGGATCAGGGAACGTAGCAGAGTGGTTTTGCCGGTTCCGTTGCGGCCGGTCAGAGCGATTTTTTCACCGCGCGTGATGCTGGCGGTGAAGGGCTTGATGACTTTCAAGTCGCCGTAGGACTTCACGACACTTTTAATTTCAAGCGGGTGGCGTCCGGAAGCGCGCTTCATGTCGAAGCGGATGTACGGGCGAGCGATGTTGGAACGCGCGAGGACCGTGGTTTGCAGGCGCTCTACTTCTTTTTTGCGGGAAGTGGCTTGGGCGGAGCGGGTGCCGGCCGAGAAGCGCGCGATGAAGTCGTTTAGCTGCGCTATTTTTTTCTCGCGATTGGCGTTGTCGGTTTCGATGCGCGAACGGATCTGTGTTTTGGCGAGAACCATATCGTCGTAGCCACCGTTGTACATAATCACGGTTTCGTAATCGATGTCGGCGGTGTGGGTGCAGACGCTATTTAAAAAATGGCGATCGTGGGAGATGACAATCAGGACGCCTTCGTATTCGAGAAGATAGTCCTGAAGCCAGTGCACGGAATCGAGGTCGAGGTTGTTGGTGGGCTCGTCGAGAAGCAGGGCCGGCGGAGTGCCGAACAGCGCTTGCGCGAGGAGCACGCGTACTTTTTGGCCACCTTGGAGTTCGCCCATTTGACGCTCGTGGAGCGTGCTGTCCACACCGAGGCCGTCGAGGAGGATGGCGGCGTCAGCTTCCGCGGTGTAGCCACCTTCTTCGCCGACGATGCCTTCGAGTTCACCGAGGCGCATGCCGTCGGCGTCAGTCAGCGAGTCGTGGGGCTTGGCGTAAAGTTGGTCGCGCTCTTCGAGAGCTTGCCAGAGCGGGGCGTTGCCCATGATGACGGTGTCGATGACGCGAAATTGGTCAAAGGCGAACTGGTCCTGACGGAGGATACCGAGCTTTTTGGGGCGGGTGATGGAGCCTTTAGTCGGGTCGAGTTCGCCGGTTAGGATCTTCATTAATGTGGATTTGCCGGCGCCGTTGGGGCCGCTGATGGCGTAGCGACGGCCGTCGAGGAATGAGCAAGTGACGTCCTCGAAAAGGACGCGGGGGCCGAAGCGCATGGAAACATTGTCTACGTAGAGCATCTCTCAATAATTATAGCGTGTAATGAAGAAATTCGGGCTATACGCGGAGTAGTGCTTGCTGCGGAAGCGCGGGGAGGCTAGACTGCGCCGCGCATGGCCAGTGTGATTGAAGACGCTCGAGAAGGGGTGCCGACTGAAGTGGCGGCGCCAAAGTTGAGTGGATTTTGGGCCTTGATTGGTACGCAGTTTCAGGGGGCGTTTAGCGATAACACTTTGAAATGGCTGGTTAGTTTTCTGGTGCTGGAGACGGCGGCGACGAAAGAAGAGCGGGATTTGTGGTTTGTGCTGATTGTGCCGCTGTTGTTCTCAGTTCCCTTCTTGTTGTTTTCGATTCCCGGCGGATTCTTGGCGGACAAATTCAGCAAGCGTACCGTAACGATTGGAACGGTGGTTGGACAATTGGTGGTGATGGCGCTAGCTACGTGGGCATTGGCGCTAGGACGATTAGGTTGGGCGGGGGTGGCGCTGTTTTTGATGAGCACTTTAGGCGCGGTTTTTGGGCCTACTAAATATGGGTTGCTGCCGGAATTGCTGCCGGAATCGAAGCTCAGTTGGGGAAACGGGATTATTGAATTTTTGACTTTGCTGGCGGCGATTCTGGCGGCACTGGCCGGGGGATATCTGGCGCATGTTTTTCACGGACGGCAGGCATGGTCCGGAGTAATTTTCCTGGTGCTGGCGGTGATTGGGCTTTTGATTAGCCTGGGGATTTCGCGCGTACCGGCGGCAGACCCTGGACGCAAGTTTGACTGGAATGTGCCGCGAGAATTTTTCTCGGAAGTGCGGCACATGAGTGGCGATCGGGCGTTGTTGACAGTGGTGGTGGCGAATACGTTTTTCTGGTTTCTGGGGTCGCTGTTGTTGCTGAATATCGTGCTGTATGGCGCGGATATTCTGCATCTGGACGAGACGCGAAGCAGCTATTTGCTCGCGGGATTAAGTATGGGGATTGGGCTGGGGAGTTTGGCTGCGGGTTTTGTTTCTGGGAAGAAAATTCAAATGGGGATGGTGCTGCCTGGGCTGGCCGGAGTTCTGTTGATGGCGGCACTGCTATCGTGGCCGGGGATAGGATTTGGGACCGTTCTGGGTTGCCTGATTCTGCTTGGGTTCGCGGGCGGATTTTTTGTGGTGCCCATTAATGCGCTCATCCAGCGACGGCCAGCATCTACAGAGAAGGGCCGAACGATCGCGGTGGCGAATATGCTGTCGTTTATTGGGGTGGCGCTGCAGCCGGTGGCGCAGTTCGCGATGTTACGGCTGGGGCACCCGGACCCTTCAAAGGTGTTTCTGATCGCAGGCGGAATGAGCGTGGCGATGGGCATGGTTTTAGTCTGGATGTGGCCCGCATTGTGGGGCGAGGCGCTCGACTGGACGAGGCTACATCGAAGGGCTACCCTATAGGTTCGTTTGGCGGGGGTTTCTCCCGGCCAAGCGCGAAACGTCGAGGATTTTGACCGAATGGCCAGCGTCACCACTCTTGAATCTCAAAGTAAGGCTCAAAGTCAGACTGAAGTTAAGGCGCCGGTTCGAGTCGAGCGGCGAGACCTGTCCGAGTCGATGGACAAGGTGCGGGCGGAGTTGGATAAGGTGCGTTCGAATCCCGATCCTGACAATGTGCATGACTTGAGGGTGGCGATCCGGAGATGCCGGTCGGTGGCGACGGTTTTCGAAGAGGTGGACCCGGATGCGGCCTGGCCGGAGATGCGAAAAACGGCAAAAAAACTGTTCCGAGCGTTGGGTGGCTTGCGGGACGCACAGGTCATGGAAGATTGGGTCAAGAAATTGACGCCTACCAGCGACCCGATTCGAGTGCAGATGCACAGTTCTTTTCAGACTGAAGAACCGGAGCTACGGAGCGAGGTGTTGCGCGCGGCGGGCAAGTTCGATGAAAAGGAATGGAAGCGATTACAGAGCAGGTTGCGGCAACGGGTACGAGTTCTTCCGGTGAGCGGACTGGCGGCGGAGTGCCTGGCTTGGGAGCGATTTGAGGAGATCAAACAACTGCACGCACAGGCGCTGCGCACGAAGAAGCCCAAGCCGTGGCACGCGTTAAGGATTGGCTTGAAGAAGTTGAGGTACACGGTCGAAAGCTTTTTGCCGGAACATCACGCGGCGTGGAACGAGAATTTAAAAAGGCTGCAGGATTTACTTGGGGATATTCACGACCTGGATGTGTTGGCAGAAAGAGGCATGGCCGAAAGCGGAGTGGACGGAACGGCGCGAAAATCGTGGAAGCAGGTTGTGCAACGCGAGCGCGGGAAACGGGTGCAGACTTACCGGCAACTGACACTGGGGAAAACGAGCATCTGGAACAAGTGGCGGCACGCCTTGCCGCACGGAGAGCGATTGGAGGAGGCGTCGCTAGCGCGGTTGCGAGCGACGGCCCGGGCGGCGCAATCGAATGCGCGCCATGCGGCGCGGGTAGCGAGGATATCGATACGAGTTTTTGATTTGTTGCGACGTGCGAAGGTTATGCCGGCGCTTGGCGATCCCAATTTGCAGCGGAATTTGCGTGCAGCGGCGCTGCTGCATGCCGTGGGACGGGATCGGAAGCACCCGCGGAAGGCGGCGCGGAAGTTTTTGTTGGGGATGAAAGTGCCGCCGCGGTGGACCCGGGAGGATTGGGAACTGGTGGCATGGGCGGTGCGTTTTCATCGTGGGACCGAGCCGACGATGGACGACGGCAAATTTGCGCAGCTCAGCGCAGCGCAACAAGAGAATATTCGGGTGTTAGCGGGAGTGATTCGACTTGGACGAGTGCTGCACAAGTCGGGAGTGGATTCACCTACGGGATTTAAGATTGAGAATTCGGCGGATGCGATCACGCTTTTGGTTCCGCAACTGGCGGACAATCTGGAGATTGCGGCGAGGCTGGCGGCGGGGAAGCATTTGTTAGAAACGGTGTTGGGTAAGCCGCTGGTGGTTCGTGCCGCGGAGAAAGCGGCCAAGGTGGTGGCGTTACCGCAGAATGCGCCGAGTGTTTTGTATGCGGTGGCTGGAGCTACGGATTAGGGGTTAGCTCTTGTAATTTTTCGCGGAGACTGCAAGACCCACCCGCCAGGGCGGGTAAACCCTGAAAATCGAAGGTAGGGCACCCTCCGTATTTTATTGATTTGCGCGATTACTCAGTGACGTCCGAAATTACTGTCCTTAGCCAAAAATGAATTTAATCGGCCGGAAATTATTTTGCGGCGCGGCGCAGGAGGCGGGGTGTGGCTAGCCAGAGAAACTCGGCACTGGGCGGGGAGATGCGTTTCAGTTTCAGGGCAGCGACACCGGCTTTCTTGAGCGAAGTGATGGGATGCTTGCTGGCGAAGGCGGCGGCGATGAGTTCATCGAGATGCGGAGCGTGGCCGAAAAGGAAAACCGTCGAAGACTGTTTGTCCTTGGCCAGCTCGCGAAAGAGCATGGACGATTCGGCGCCGGGCAAAAGCAAATCGGTGCGGCGGATTTTCTGTTTGGAATAGTCGAGTGCGCTGGCAAAGATTTCCGCGGTTTGCATCGCGCGGGTATAAGGACTGGAAATCAAGAGATCTGGCTTGATACCGAGCGCGGCAATGCCTTTGGCCACCTGCCTGGTTTTGTTCGTGCCCTCTTCCGTCAAGTAACGTTCGGGGTCGGGAGGGCACTTGGGGTCTTCACGGTCGATCGCGATGCCGTGGCGGACGATGTACAGATCCATCGAGTAGCTCCGTTCGAATTTTATTAAACCCTATTCGCGCTAAATTTTTGCCGTCGATAATTTCTTGGAGCGGCTTATCAAGCAACTGACTTTCACGGGTCATTATACGGGCTCACGATACTTGCGACTCACGATGTGGATTGGCGAAAGAAGAGGCGCACGTGAAATTCTTTTTCGAAGAGGTCAGCGCTGCGGCTGGCGTCGCGCAAGTCCTCGGCAGCATCTCCGCGGGCTTTTACCTGGAGGCCTACGGAGCCGCGCTGGAAGGAGGCTTGAATATTGGTTGCGCGCTGGCGGTGGGAGTGATCGAGGCCTTCGGCGATGCGCAAAATGGAAGCCAGGCGGCGGGTCACGCGTTTGTCGAGGTTGGATAGCGAAGCATAGGCAATATGATGGCTGGCGGGCTCTGACTTGCGATTGTGATAGCGAACTAATGAGGCGACGATGGCGCGATCACGGCCAGCGAGACCAGGGATGTCGCCGTTCAGCGCTAAATATTCGCCGTGCTTGTGATGACCGTGATGGCTGATGGTATGGCCGACGTCATGTAAGAGAGCGCCGGCCTCCAGCAGCACGCGGTACTGAGCGGGAAGATGATGCACCGGTTGCAACGCGTCGAAAAGGAGAATGCTCAGTTCACGGACATGTTCGGCATGGGCTTGGTCGCGGTCCAAGCGGCGCGCGAAGGCCCTGGTGCTGGCAATGACCTGGCGCGCGGCAGCGTTGTAGCGGTGCGGTTCTTTTCGCGAGAAAGCGTCGTGGGCGATTTCCTGCAAAATTCCTTCGCGAAGGCCCACCGCGGGGATGGCCATGCAGCGGACATTCAGATAGCGGCCGAGAGTGAGAAACGTGATGGCGGCAATACCCATGACATCAGCACGGTCGCGGCGTACACCGTAAGCCTTCATGCGCTCGCGGACATTGCGCCTCAGGATGTCGGGGAGGCGGTCGCGAAGGAGGGATAGTTGCAGCATAGGGAGGCCATGTTCCCGCGGGCCTGGGGCGATGCCAGCCAGTGTTTCCGCGTTGCCGCCAAGCGCGACGGCAATTTGTTCGCCGAGATTTGGGCGGTTAGGTAATTTTGATTCGAGTAGGGCGCGCACATATTTGCGGACTTGTTCGGCTTGCGAAGGACGGATGACGCCGGGAAGGTTCAACGTCGTCATGAGGCGCACGGTGCCCACGCCGAGGTGGGCACTTTGCTCGACCTGACGGTCGCGCAGAATGCTCAATTCCAAGCTACCGCCGCCGAGGTCAATGATGCATCGTGGCGGCGCTTCAGGACCCAAGGCGGCGAGGACGGCTTCCCTGCCGAGGCGGGATTCTTCGGCCGCGTTGATTACCTCCAGCTGGATGCCGGATTGTTGTTTAATTCTGCGAACGAAGGCGTCGCGATTGCGGGCTTCGCGGGAGGCGCTAGTGGCCACGGCACGGTATTTCGTAACGCCGAACTCGTCCATGGTTTCTTTGAAATCACGGAAAGCCTTGACGGATTTTTTAAGGAGTTTTTCGCTGAAAACATGGCGAACGAAAACACCTTCTCCGAGACGCAAGGAGTAGCGCTCATCGTAAAGAGGTTCAATGTCGAGTGCGGAGTAGGCGCGGGCAACGGCGAGCCGCACGGCGTTGGAGCCGGCGTCAATGGCAGCGATGTGAACCGGCTCAGACATTTAGATTTTTAGCGCCAGAGATGGGCCAGCGCGGAGGAAGGCGTGTACTTGGTGGCGCGAATACCGAGCTGCTCACCTATGCGTTGGCGGAGTTGCTTGTTAACAGCGGCGACGCTGGCTTCGCCATCGAGTTCGATGAAGCCGTTACGCTTGGCCATGACTTCAAATTCGCGCTTGATCATCGTTTGATAACGGATGAAGGACCAATACAAGTCGTGCGACAGGGACATGTCGCGACCAGCTTCCCAATAACTGATGGCTTGGGACTTTTTGAATTCGCGACCGAAGGCGGTTTCAGGGCGGACGTTGAGCCAGAAAGTTAGATGTGGCCTAAGAGCCATGGCGTAAAGTCCAGTCATGTAATCGCGATTGATGCCGCGGACCACGCCGCGCGCGATTAAAGTAAAAATAAAACGGTCGGCGAGGACTACGGTACCGGAGCGCAGGGCCGGCAAAATGCGGTGCTCGACTTGGTCGAAGAAATCGGTGGCGTACATCAGGGCCAATGTCAGGCGGGTAACGGCATTTTTGGCCAGGAGTTGATCGATGTCGCTGCCGACGAGATTCGAGCGACGCAACCCGCTGGTTTGGACCGCGAACCCTTCGGACTCGAGCCACTCCTGAAGCAAAGTGATTTGGGTGGAGCGGCCGGAGCCGTCCATACCTTCAATCACGACTAGGGTGCCGGTGATTTCAGCGGGATCGAAACCGACGAGCGGCTCGCCAAAAAAATAATGCGAGGCTTCTTCCTCGACTTCAGAGGCGGACTTGATGGCCGGGGGAGGGAGAGTGGCTACAGACGATTCTGGGGCGATGACCAATGGAGCTTTGTCTTTGTCGCGATCTTTGTCGCGGTCTCGGTCTTTCTCTTTTTCCTGATCGGGCATGCTTACTCCGCTTCCTGGATGCGAGGGGCAAAACGTTTGAGATCAATCTTGGAGGCTACGATATCGCGCATCTGCTTTTGCAATTTATTGACGGGGATGGTGCCGTCGAGAACCACAAAATTGTCGGTGTCGACCATTTTGTCGTACTCCTCGAGGATACGGGCCTGAAACAGACGGAAACTTTCCGCGCGATCGTAGGACATGCCTAAGTCCATCCCGGCTTCGTAATATTTTAATTTGGGACGCCCGCTAAGAATACGGTGGACGGCGATGTCGAGTGGAGTTCGAAAGTAGAAGGTAATGTCCGGGACGGGCGCGAAGCGGTAAAGATTGCGCAGCCAGCGCGGAGGACAACCGCGAGCGGCGTCGCGGGCAAAGGCGGTGTAGATGTAACGGTCGGCGAGCACCAGATAGTCGCCTTGCAGCAAAGGCATGATCTGACGTTCGCAGCGGTCGGCGAAATCGGCGGCGTGCAATAGAGAAAAGGTGGTAGGGGTGAGGAGGCGGCGTTGTTTTCCACGTCGTGTGGCGGATTTCACGAGCGGCGAAGAATTCCACTCCGTGAAATGCAGACGATAGCCACCAATTTCGAGCCAACGTTTTAATAGATAAAGCTGCGTGGACTTTCCGGAACCATCGGTGCCCTCGACTACGATTAAGGCACCTGGGTAAGCGCGGCTGGGGACAGGGCGTCCTGGTTGAGGAAGCGTTGATTTGCTTGGTTCGGGGCGCGGTTTTTGCAGTACTTCCTGATTTTCCATAGGCTCGACTTGTGGGTCGCGACGGTGATGCTGGCCGCGGTGGATATTATGGCTGTATTGTTACTAAGACATTACAAGAACGCTCGGGGTTTCGCAAAAGTTGCGAATGGCTAGAATACGCTGACTTTTACGCGCAGGAACTTGGCGGGGTTCTGGCGAAATTCGCCGATGAGCAAGCGCAAATCGCCCGTCAAACCCGCGAGATTGTCGTACAACTTGGGATCGGAAAAAAGTTTGCCTGCGGTGGTGGTGTTTTCGTTCAGCTTGGCGGAAGCCTTGTCCAGGTTGGCGCTGGTGTCACGCATATTATTGTAAAGCGCGTCGTCGTTCATGAGTTTGCCGATGCTTCCTTTCCCGGCGCGAACGTCGCTAAGCACGGCATTGCCATTATTGAGAGCCTGCTTGGCCTCATCGTACAGCGTTGGGTCGTTGAGCAATTTGGCGATGGTGCCTTTTCCGGAGCGCACATCGGTGACCAAGCCATTGATGTTGTCGACGCTTTTGTCGACTTTGTCGTAGAGCTCATTGGAATTTACAAGTTTGCCCAATGTGCCGCGTCCGGCCTGCACGTTGCTCATCATGGTATCGGCTTTGGTCATGACGCTGTTCAGGTGGTTGTAGGCTTCCGGGTCTGTGATCAATTTCCCGATGGAGCCGCGGCCTTCTTTTACGTCATCCAAAATCACCTGCATGGAATCGGAAAGAGCCTGGAGGCTGCCGAGCATTTCTCTTGTTTCAGAGGGAGGAACTTCTTCGCCGTCTTTCAAGGGGACGCCGGTGAAGCCGCGCGAAATATTTATATATCTGTTTCCCAGCAAGCCTTGGGTAACAACGCTAGCTGTGGAGTCGGTGAGGATGTCGGGTTGAAAACGCCTTTCCAGGCGCATGACAACCTCTATGTTTCTGGCTTTGTCGGCCTTGGACTGGGAGCGCGGCACCAACGTGATGGACTCGACATTTCCTACTTCTACGCCGTCGACCTGCACAGGCGCGCCATTGGCGAGACCGGAAACCTCGGCTTGATAGGTTTTCAGGCGGTACTTCGGCCCCAGGAAGCCTGACCCGGTGACATAGAAAATGCCGGCCGCCAACACGAAAAGGCCGACCAGCACGAACAGACCTACACGCAATTCCGTCCAGGTAAGCTGCTTCCTCTGGGCCATTGAGACTCCCCTCCGGAGTCCGGGATAAGATTACAGCAAATTCAAACTAGAAAGCGGCGTAGATATGGATCCTTGGTGCTGGACAGCTCCTGCGGGTCGCCTTCGAAATAGATGCGACCATCCTTGTAAACCATAAAACGGGTTGCGGCAGCGGTTTGACCGTCCTTGGCGCCTTTGGCACGGACGACGTGCTTGGTCTCTTTGTCGAAACAAAAGTTGGCGAGCGCGAAGCCGTCCTGCAAACGCTGCGTGGCCAACAGGGCGGTGACACCGTAGACATCGCGCAGGCGCAGGATGAGCGAGATTATGGTTTGCGAGGTTACAGGATCGAGACCTGCGGTAGGTGAATCGTACAAGACAATGTCCGGGCGATTGATTAGCGCCCGCGCGATGGAGACGCGGCGACGCATGCCGCCGGATAATTCGGAGGGGAGTTGGTCGGCGGTGTGTTCGAGCTCGACGAATTGCAGTGCTTCCTGGACACGCGGTTCGATCTCGTCTTCTTTCACGTGCTCTTCACGAAGACGGTAGGCGACATTTTCGCCGACGGTCATGGAATCGAAGAGAGCACCTTCCTGAAAAACGAAACCGATACGCTCCCGCAGGCGCAGAAGCTCGTTCTCGGACATGGAGGAGACTTGCTGGCCTAGCACGGAGATACTGCCGCGGGTGGGTTTGAGCAAGCCAGCCGCGAGTTTCAGAGTTAAGGTTTTGCCAGTGCCGGTTTCGCCCAGGAGCACCATAGTCTCGCGTGCAGGGACGGAGAAAGAGACGCCGCGGAGAATGTCGCCTTCGTCGAAGCCGAGGTAAACGTTATCAAATATTACAGCGGGACCGGCGTTAGTCGTTGCAGTGGCAGCGGCTGGGGTCATTGAATGTGCCATGAATTATAGGGCAATTCGTCGCCGTCGCCGTAACATCGCCAACGGATGCCGTGGGTGTAGATGACAGGGAGCTAGAAAAGTTTGTCTCCAAGGTACAAGGCCAATTTAGTGAGGAAGAGATCGGCGGCGATAATGAGGACGGAAGCCAGAACAACGGCTTGAGTGGTGGCGCGCCCAACCCCTTGGGTGCCGCCGCGGACGTTGAGTCCTTTGTAGCAGCCAACGGTCGCGAGGATGAAACCGTAGACCATGGGCTTGGTGAAGCCTTGCATCAAGTCGGCGAAGTCGAGAGCTTTGATGGCGCGGGTCCAAAATTCAACGGCGCCTAAACGCAGGGAAAAAACGGACGCAACGCAGCCGCCGAGTAAGCCTACGAAATCGTTGAGGGCGGTGAGCAGCGGCAGCATCAAGACGGTGGCGAGGACTCGAGGAGTTATGAGCTTGCGGCTGGGGTCTGTGCCCATGGCGCGCATGGCATCAACTTGCTCGGTGACGAGCATGGAGCCCAATTCTGAAGCGATTCCGGAGGAACAGCGGCCGGCAACCAGGATGCCGGTGAGAGTTGGTCCGAGTTCGCGGACCAGTGCGATGGCCACAATGTCACCGGTAAGCGCGGCTTGTCCAAAACGTGTGAATTGCGAGCCGGTTTGTAACACCATGACCGCGCCGATGAAGAAGCCAGAGATCAAGACGATGGGCAGTGAGCCTACGCCGATATCGTCCATTTGGTCGAGAGTGTCTTGAAAATAGCGCGGGCCGGTGGCGAGATTTTTTACCGAGCGGGCGGCCATTAATGAATAGTCCTGAACGCTGAATACCCAACGCTTCAGGGAGTCAATCAAGACCTCGACGACGGAGAGCCTGGGTTCTGGAGAGGAGTCGCGCTCGATTTGAAGTGGAGTGCCTGCCACGATGGCCTTTTTTCTGGACGCGGACGAATTGTTCGCGAGTGCAACGAAAGCGTAACTGCGCGCCGCGGGCGCGTCAAGCGTGACATCTATTCCCCTGATCGGGATCCTGTTGGCTAGGGCGATTCGATTGCGGCGTTTTTTATGGCGTGCGCGACAGCGTTTGTGACGACTACCTCATTTCGGCTGTGGTCGGTGATGCTGTCGTAGAGCAATTGCGCCGGCGCGGGGTTTAGTTCCCTGCTGTAATCATCAGTGATAGCGGCGGCGGATTGTTGAAGAAACTTATTGGACTCGGCTTGGAGATCCGTGCCGGCGATGTCAACTTGTCTGCCGAGGTAAGTGGTGGCGATTCGCTCTGCTAGTTTGTCGGCGCCTTGGTAATAATATTCGGCAATTTGACGATGGCCTTCCTCGTGTTCGGTGACGCGTTGAGTTGCGTCGTTGGGCAACCAGATGGTGATGTTGAGCTGCCGGTCCATCTTGATATGTGTGACGGTGACTGCGGCGTGCGTGGCATCGGTCTGGCGACTCTGTCCTGCGACAGTAGCGTTTGATAAAAAATCGGAAACACACGCCGCGTATTCTCCCTCAGTCAAGGGTGGCATATCGGATGGCGGGTGGGCTGGGTCAAAGGTGCGCCTGGCAAAATTGACACGCTGCTTGTTGATTGTCACAGCTAGCGGTTCTTTGAGCGGACGGTTACACGAAAGAGTCCACCAGCTGAGTAAGCCGGGTAGCGAGGCGAGTAACACGGAAGCTGAAATGAAGCGCCGCGGGGGCAATGTTGCCTCCGCACTCATTTTGCGAGCAAGGCCTAGGCTGAAGCTAAGAATATGTGGGCGCGGATGACGCGAAAGGCACTCTGATCGCGTCGTTGCAAAAAGCAAACCACAGCGAAAAACTGGACGCGGCGGCGGGTCGGCAGATACACTCCATTCTCCAATTACGCTGGGTAACTCAATTTCTCCAGGATGGATGCCTCAGGGATGCTGCGTTTCTACACTGCGGGTGAATCGCACGGACAGGCGCTGCTGGCTTTTATTTCGGGGCTGCCGGCTTCGCTGCCTGTGGATGTGGCGTTCATTAATCATGAGCTGCACCGGCGGCAACTTGGTTATGGGCGCGGGGGTCGACAGAAAATCGAGAAGGATCGCGCGGACATTTTTGCCGGGGTACGGCATGGGCGGACGATTGGCGCTCCGGTGGCTTTGCGGATTGAGAATCGGGACTGGGCTAATTGGGAAAATAGTTTGCCGGTGGAAGAGTCGGCCGAATCCGCGGGTAAGGAGCGCAAGCTGGTGGCGCCGCGGCCTGGGCATGCGGATCTGGCGGGATCGCAGAAATTTAATTTTCATGATGCGCGATACATTTTGGAGCGGGCTTCGGCGAGAGAGACGGCGGCGCGGGTGGCGGCTGGAGCGTTTGCGAAGCTGTTACTTCGCGAACTTGGGACGGAGATGGCGAGTCACACGATTCGTGTGGGGCATTTTGCCCTGGAGCGAACCGCTGCTTGGGATGAGATTCGGGCGGTGAGCGCAGATCTTGAATCGCCGCTGCGGTGCGTGGACGCGGATTTGCAGGAAAAGATGAAAGCGGAAGTGGACGCGGCATTGAAGGCCGGGAATACCGTGGGAGGGATTTTTGAGGTGGTGGCGCACAATGTGCCGGTCGGACTGGGAAGCCATGCACAGTGGAACGAAAAACTGGATGGCCGGCTGGCGCAAGCGGTGATGAGTATTCAAGCGGTGAAGGCCGTGGAGATTGGGGCGGGCGTTGCGGGTGCGGGATCCTATGGCAGTGAAGTACAGGACGAGATTTCCTACGATCGGGATGCGAGAAGATTTTTGCGGTCGTCGAATCGGGCAGGAGGAGTTGAGGGCGGAATTACCAATGGGCAAGACGTGGTGGTGCGGGGATATTTGAAGCCTATTTCTACGCTGAGGCGTGCGTTGGGAACGGCAGATATGGTGACGAAGGAGCCGGTGCAGGCGGCGTACGAGCGCTCGGACTGGTGCGTGGTGCCAGCTGCAGGAGTGGCGGGCGAAGCGATGGTAGCACTTGTGTTGGCGGATGCTTTTCTGCAAAAATTTGGAGGAGATTCGCTGGCGGAGATGCGGCGGAATTTCGATAACTATGCCCGACAAATCAACGAGTTCTGAGCCTGTGGCGGCGACGACGGAGACTGTTGCGACGACAGTTCCAGCCGGACCACCGCGAAAGATTTATTCCATTATTAAATATGGCGATCCGATTCTGGAAAAGCCTACGAGTGTGATTACGGAGTTTGGTCCCGAGCTAGAGGAACTGACCGAGGACATGTTCGCGTCGATGTATGCGGCGCAAGGCGTGGGGTTGGCTGCTCCGCAAATCGGGAAAAATCTGCGCCTGACGGTGGTGGATGTGACCGCAGGGAAAAATCCGGAAGGGAAAATTGTACTGATCAATCCGGAAATTATTCATGCCGAAGGCGAAAAGCGAGAGGAAGAGGGTTGCCTTTCTATTCCAGGGTTTCGCGGGTACGTGGTGCGGCCGCAATTTGTGACAGTCAAAGCGCAAAACGGTAAGGGCGAGACTTTTGAGATTCGCGGAGAAGATTTGCTGGCCAGAGCTTTCTGCCATGAGATCGATCATCTTAATGGCATCCTGTTCATTCAGCACCTGAGCATGCTGAAACGGGACCTGATCCGGCGCAAGATCAAGAAGCTAAGAAAACAAGGCGAGTGGTGAACTGTAGTTAAGGATTGGCCTGCTGTTCCTCAGAATTCCTGCACGGATTTCTCATTGCTGTCGTAACGTCAAGTCGAGGTTGAATACGTTCCATCTCTTTGCTGGCCGGAAGGATGATCATGCGCATTGTTTTCTGCGGAACGCCTGCCTTCGCAGTGCCTACACTGAAGGCCCTACTGGCGGACCCGAGTCATACGGTGGTCGCGGTGATTACGCAGCCGGACCGGCCGAGAGGCCGGGGGCAGGAGGTTTCCTTTTCCTCTGTTAAACAAGCCGCGCTGGACGCTGGGATACCGGTGCGGCAGCCAGTGAAGATTCGCGCTCCTGAGGCGCGCGATCTGCTGCAAACCTTCGAGCCCGAGTGCTTCGTAATTATTGCCTATGGACAGATCATTCCGGCCGGACTTTTGCCTCTTTCGAGGTGCGGCTGGATCAATCTGCATGCTTCCCTGCTACCAAAATATCGTGGTGCGGCGCCGATCAATTGGGCGATTGCGAATGGTGAGACGAAAACTGGGTTAACCACCATGCGGATCGATGCCGGCATGGATACCGGGGATATGTTGCTGCAGGAAGAAATTGAGATTCTGCCGGCGGAGACGGCGCCAGAGTTAGCGGCGCGGATAGCGGAAGCCGGGGCGAAGTTGATGATAGAGACGTTACGCGGACTGCCGGATGGATTGGTCACGCCGAAAAAACAGAATGATGCGCTGGCGACCTACGCGCCTTTGCTGAAGAAAGAGGACGGACGTATTGACTGGGCACGGCCCGCTTTGGAGATTTTCAACCGTATGCGAGGTTTCGATCCGTGGCCGGGGGCGTACACAATTTTCCGGGGGAAGACGTGTCACCTTTCGGGGAAACCGGCAAGGCGAGAAGGAGCTCCAGCGGCTCCGGGAACGTTGCTTCTGGAAGACGGCGAATTGCGAGCAGCTTGCGGGGACGCAACCGTTTTGCGTGTTTTGACCGTCAAACTGGAAGGACGCGCGGAAGTGTCGGCACAAGAATTCGTGAACGGGGCACGGTTAGCCAAAGAAGAACGCTTTGGTAACAGCTAAATTGCGCATGGGCCAGCGCTGAGGCATACTCGGCTTCTCCTTAGTTTTTCGTAGTTCAGGCAGTTCGAATGGTCATACCGATTGGAGTTCACTGTTAATGATCAATTTTAGCCCAGCAAAAAAGTATGGACGCCGGAGTGTAGGGGCGAAGGACGTCATTTGTTTGGCAGGCCGTATGGCGTCGTGCGCGGTGGTGTGCGCGCAATTGGCAGTGGGACCCGCTGGTTGGGCGGCCGCGCAAAATTCACCGGCGGGCCGTGCGGATGTTGCGGCGTCAACGGAGGCCACGGCTGGCGCAGCGCGCGGTTCCGCAGCTTCGGTGGACGCCAAGAAGGGCGCGAACGACCCGGTGTTGAAGGTGATGCAGGCAGAGCTTTCGCGGGCCAGTACCGAGTTGGGCAAGACTGACCAGGCGCCCTACTACTTGAGCTACACGGTGTACGACCAAGACTATGTGGTGCTTGTCGGGGCCTACGGGAGCTTGCTGACGGATGCGGCGGCCAAACGGCGGCAGGCGGACGTAACCATGCGCGTGGGGACACATGCGCTGGACAATACCCACGGACAGAGCCGGGCAAGCGGTGTCACGTCGGGATCTTTGCCGCTCTCGGATGATCAAGATGCCATTGGGCGTGTCCTTTGGGAACTGACAGACCGGGAATACAAGCGGGCGGTTCCTTCGCTGATGAACGTGCGAACAAATACCGCAGTGCGCGCGGAAGAAGAAGATAAGTCGCCTGATTTTTCGAAAGAGGCTTCCGCTACGCACATTGGTGAAGCGAAGGTGCCGGTTACGTTGGACCGGGCGACGTGGGAAGGTGAAATCAAAAGATTATCGGCGATATTCCGTAAGTATCCTGACGTTTATTTTGGAAGCGTGATGCTGCAGGTGCAGAACTCGAATGCGCGGATGGTAAACAGCGAAGGCAGCACGGTGGTTACTCCCAGCGCCTCCACGCGATTGATTATGGAAGCGCAAACGCGTGCTGACGACGGCATGGAATTGTTGCGAGTAGAGACTTTCCAGGCACCGACCGCCAAAGGATTGCCGGCGGAGAACGAATTATCCGCAAAAATCGAGAAGATGGCGGCGGATTTGAAGGCGCTGCGGGCCGCCCCGGTCGCTGAACCGTATGACGGACCGGCGCTATTGAGTGGACGAGCGGCGGCGGTGTTTTTTCATGAAGTGCTAGGGCACCGGCTGGAAGGGCACCGGCAGCGAGACGAGGAAGAAGGACAGACATTTACGAAAATGGTGGGACAGGAAGTGCTGCCGAAATTTCTAAGCGTGACAGACGATCCGACGACGAAGCAGATTGGCGATGTGAAACTTTCAGGGTCGTATGATTTTGACAATGAGGGGACGCCAGCTCAGCGTGTGGATGTAATTCAAAATGGAGTGTTGAAGAATTTTCTGATGTCGCGAATGCCGATCAAAAATTTCGGAGTTTCGAATGGGCACGGACGAAACCAGCCGGGACTAATGCCCACTGGGAGACAGGGAAATTTGATTGTGACTTCCAGCCAGACAATTCCTGAAAAAGAGATGCGCCAGAAGCTGATCGATGAAGTGAAGAAACAGGGCAAACCGTACGGACTGTACTTTGATGACATTCAGGGAGGATTTACGCTGACGACCCGGTCTTTGCCGCAGGCGTTCCAGGTGCTGCCGGTAATTGTTTACAAAGTTTATGTCGACGGACGACCGGACGAACTGGTGCGCGGAGTGGATATTGTGGGCACGCCGTTGGCGGCGCTGACGCGCATCGTGGCTACCGGGGATCAAGAGCATGTGTTCAACGGAATCTGCGGCGCGGAAAGCGGTAGCGTGCCGGTAGCGGCGGTGGCGCCGGCTATTATTTTCTCGGAGATGGAAGTGCAGAAACGGGCGCATGCACATGAGCGGCCGCCGATTCTGCCGCCGCCGGGCTTTGAAGACGCGGCGCCTGCTGTGGCAGCACAAAGTGTGGCACCTGTGGCCGGTACGGGAGCACGCCCGTGAAGAGAACTTATCTAGCTTTACTGAGCGGAACTTTATTTTTTGTCGGCCAAATCGTCGGAACTCCCGTTCCGGCAAAAGAACCCGCGGTGAAGGATTCGCCGGCCACAGAGAGTGCCAGGCCTGGAGACACAGGCAGGCCTGCAGATGCAGGCAGGCCTCTAAATTCCAGCGCGATGACGGCGGCCGTCGCGGCGGCGAAGGGCGACGCGTTACTTGAAGCGCTACTCACGGAACTATCGCGGTCGTACACTCATTTGAAAATGGATCAGGTGCAAGCCCCTTACTACATCGAATACCGCGTGAACGATGTGGATGATTACAGCGCGGACGCGGCATTTGGGGCGCTGGTGCAAAGCCAGCGGGTGCACGTGCGCATATTGCGCGTGGTGGTGCGCATCGGAGATTACAAACAAGATAGTTATTTCAGCCAGGGCATAGGTGAGACAAATATTCTCCCGCTGGATAACGACCCGATCGCTTTGCGTCACCAGATTTGGACGGCGACGGACGAGGCGTACAAGAGCGCGGGGGAAGCATTCGCGGAAAAACAGGCGGCACTGAAACAGTTCAGCGCGGATCCGAACGCGGTCGATGATTTCGCCAAAGAGCCAGAGGTGATCTCGTTGCAACCAGTAACGGCATTAAAGGTCGATCAGAAGGAGTGGAAGAAGACGCTTGAGGATGTGACGGAGCTATATAAGCAGTATCCGGATGTGCAGTCTTCGACGGCGTCGGCGCGGTTCACGGGAGTGAACGAGTATTTTGTGAATTCGGAAGGGACAGTAACGCGTGACGGGCGAGCGACCTACAGCGTGCAATTGAATAGCGCGGCACAGGCGGACGACGGAATGCGCGTGATGCGCAATCCGGCATGGATGGTGGCGCGTGCGGAAGAATTACCGAGCCACGATCAATTAATGAACGATGCGAAAAAAACTTTGGAAACCGTGGTGGCGTTGCGAAATGCGCCGATCGTGGAAGAGGAATATCGTGGTCCCGTTTTATTTGCGCCGGACGCGGCAGATGACATTGTAGCCTCGTTGATTGGACAGAACGTTGTGGGGCGCAAGCCGCAGCTTGGAAAGCCAAATCGCACGACGGGGTCGTTTGCGTCCAGTTACAAGACGCGGGTGCTGCCAAATTTTTTGAGCGTGGTGGATGACCCGACGCTGAAAGAATTTCAAGGCAAGAGCACGGTGGGAAGTTATGACGTGGACAGCGAAGGAGTCAAGGCACAGCGGGTAACTGTGATTGATAACGGAACGTTGACCAATTATCTAGTGGGACGCCAACCGATACGCGATTTTACCACCTCGAACGGGCATGGCCGGGCTGCGCCGGGGGTCTTCCCCGCCGCGGGCGTGGGCGTGTTAGTAGTGAAGAGCTCGGACGCGCAAAGCCCGGGGGCGTTGAGGCAACGCGCGCTTCAGATTGTCGCGGATCAAGGTTTGCCGTACGCGTATCGGGTGGACACGCTTGGGCCAGGCAACACGCCGCGATTGCTTTACCGCGTATATGCGAAGGACGGACATGAAGAATTGGTGCGCGGAGCGGTGTTCAGCGAGCTGGACATACGCGCGATGAGGAGCGATTTGATTGCTGCGGGTGATGACCCGCTGGTGAGCAACCGGTCCGGAGGAGCGCCGACGACGATCATCAGCCCGTCGCTGCTGTTCGGGGAACTGGAAGTGAAACGTGCGGACACCAGCAAAGACAAATTGCCGGAGTATCCTGCGCCACCATTGGTAGCGTCGACAAGCGCGACACACGACAAGGGCTCGGACTGATTATTTTTTTCCGTTGAGATTCTATTTATGACCCTGCGCGAACGACTGGAATGGGTGAGCAGGATGTCGCTGCTGGTTTTTATTCTGGCGTCGGCGGCATTTCTAAGCGCAATTACGGCCATGCGGGTGGCCATTCATGGACGTGAAGTAACGATGCCGAATCTTGTGGGGAAGAACGTAACGGAGGCCAGCCACCTGTTGCGCTCCCGAGGCCTAGTTTTGCGAGTGGCGGATCGCGTGTATAGCGATTTACCGACCAACGTGGTGGTGAGGCAAACGCCCACGGCAGGATTGTTGATGAAGGTGTCGCAACAAGCTCATGTAGTGCTCAGCCTGGGACAGAGGCAATTGACCATTCCCCGGCTGGAAGGAACTACACTCAGAGTGTCCCGGATAGAGATGCTGCGCGAAGGACTGCAAATCGGTGAGGTTTCCAATATCACGTTGCCCAGGGTACCCGCGGATACGGTGGTGATTCAGAATCCGAAGCCGGGCACTGGGGCGGCTACGCCGCGTGTGGATGTATTGGTCTCGCAAGGCAACCGGGATAAGGCTTACGTGATGCCGCATCTGGTGGGCCTGAATGAAACCGACGCGCAGCACCGCCTTGATATTGCGGGGCTGCGACGCAAAGTGAACTATGTGACGGCACCGCAGTGGCCTCATGGCGCGGTGGTGGATCAGACGCCGTTGGCGGGGTCGCGGATTCCGGCTTCTGCGCCGGTGGAGCTGACCATAGCCTTGTAGATCTGCATAAAATGGATAATTGAATAATTTTGTAGTATTCGAATGTGCGTAAGTTCCACTGGGTCCGGGACGGAATCGGGAGCTTTGTGGTTAGAGCTTCTGGTGCTGCACGTTAAAAGACCCACCCTCCGACTACCTGGGCTCCTTGCATAGTCGATACGTCATGAATTTTTAGCGCGTGTACCCAGAAAAGATAAGAATAAAAAGAAGATACGGAGGCAACCCCGAGGTATGGGGGTGGTTCTCATTAACGGGATTTACTGTCCTAAAGGGCAAAGATGAGTGCGGACTGGCCTTTCGTTCAGGTTATAATCCCGGGGGTTCGGGGTTTCGAGCGGCTCTCCCTGGCGGCCGCGGCAGAGGTTCGAAGGAATTTCAATACTTAGAGAGGTGTTGTTTGCTACGTACTCCGCCGTATGCCACTAGCAATCGTTTAGCGTTTCTGTTGATGATGGCGATTTTTCTCATGGGGGCGACGCAGTCCAACGCCCAGATCCTGCACAAGAAGAAAAAAGTTGACAAGTCCACTAGCGTGGACAACAACGTTCAGCCGGATAAAGTTTTATACGACCGTGCCGCGGACGATATAAAGCACGGTAAGCATGAGGTTGGACGGCTAAACCTGCAGACCCTTATCAACACTTATCCCGACAGCGAATACTTGGCCAAAGCGAAATTGTTAATCGCCGACTCTTATTATAAAGAGGGCGGGACGGCCAATATGACGCAGGCCATCTCGGGCTACAAAGATTTTATCGTGTTCTTCCCTTTCCTTCCGGAAGCTTCTTACGCGCAACTGCAGGTGGCTATGGGTCACTTCCGGCAAATGGAGAAACCGGACCGGGATCGCACCGAAGCGAAAGAAGCGGAGAACGAATTCCAGACGTTCCTGCTGAAATATCCGAAGGATCCGCTGGCGGATAAAGCGATGCAACATTTGCGGGAAGTGCAAGAGGTGATCGCCGAGGGCGATTACCGTGTGGCTTACTATTACTACGCGAAAGGCGACAAGCGCGCGGCGGCGGCTCGGCTGATTGGGGTAACCAATCGTTATCCGCTGTACAGCAGATCGGATCATGCGCTTTGGATGTTGGCGGACATATTCGATAAGGCGGAGAAAAAAGAGGTTGCGGCAAATTACTACGCGCGAATTGTGAGAAATTACCCGCTTTCCAGTGAGGCGCCGCAAGCTAAGGCGCGGTTGATGGCCATGAAGGTTCCGGTGCCACAGCCCGATCCGAAGGCTCGTGCACGAATGGTTGCGGAGCAGAATGCTCCGCGGCCGCATACCAGTCTGGCGAAGAAACCGCTGGGAATCCTACACTCCGGACCTGGCGGCGAAATGAAAACTGCGGCTCGGGTGGGCGAGCCGAATCTCGAGCCGGAAGCGGACACTTCCTCTGCGACGGATGTGCTTACGGGGGGCAACTCTTCGCGCATTGTGGTCGGTGGAAGCGGCGGAGGCGGAACGACGACGGGTGCTGCCGGTAATACGACTGGGATCGTCGCTACGGTAACGCCGGGCGGCGCGAAAACAGAGGAGAGTGGCGGCACGGAAGGAGCTGCACCCGCGGATGCTAATGCACCGGCGGATGGCAGTGCTGCGCCGCCTGCGGCGCAGCCGGAAGCGACTCCAGGAGAATCGACGTCGGCTGCACCCGAAACTCCTACCGCAACTCCTAATGGTGGAGAGGCGGCAGTAGCAACCGGAACCGACACTAGCGCAGCGACCACCCCTGGAACAACGAGTGCTAGCGACGCGAAGACCGACGCCACCCAGACCGATACTGCAAACCAAGGCGACAATGGGAAAGAATCGAGCAGCAAAAAGAAAAAAGGCGTCCGAAAGCTAGTGCCCTGGTAGATCTAGAATATCAGGCGAAAAGGCGTGGCCTCTGGCCACGCTTTTTTTTTGCCATAAGCACAGTCGCGGGACCCGGCCATTGGGGCAGGTAAGTGGCGTATTCACTTGGGACACATGTAATCCGTTGATTCGTTGACGACCACGGTGGAGGATGCTCAAATACCTGAAGAATCGAGCAAAATCCCGGCTGCCGATGCTTGGGGTCTGCATTACATTTCGCGGAGGACGTGGGTGGCCAAGATTCTGGTTGCGGACGACAACAGCAACATCCAGCGGATGGTGGGGCTGGCCCTGAAGGATCAGGGTATTGATGTTGTCGCAGTAGGCAACGGCGAAGCCGCGGTGCGAAAAATTTCCGAGATCCGCCCCGATCTAGTATTGGCAGACGTGTTCATGCCGGTACGCAACGGCTACGAAGTTTGCCAGTACGTCAAAGAAGATCCCTCGCTGAAACATATCCCGGTAATTCTGTTGGTCGGCGCATTTGATCCTCTGGATGAACAGGAAGCCCAAAGAGTAGGGGCCGACGGAGTATTGAAAAAGCCATTTGTTCCACCGGATCCGTTGATCGTCATGGTGAAGTCCGCACTTCAACGGGCGGGAGTTTCGCTGGGTCAGGCTGAGGGGGGTCGAGAGAAGAAAATTCCCGCGACTACTCCGCGAAAGTCTGCCGATGTTTTGTCATTTACGCCAGCTCCAGCGTTTTCGGTCGCGCCACCGCCAGCGCAGCCGCCAGGTTCTCCGCTAGGAGGGTTGTCATTTAGTCGTACTTCAACGCCAGAAGCGATCGTGGTGGGTGATAACAGCTTTGTGGATATTCCGACGGCTCCGGAACCGGTGAAAGTCGACGCGGCCGAACAGACCATGGCGTTCGGGGAATTGTTGGGACCGACAACCACCGAGGAAACGGAATTCACTTCGTCCTATGAAACGCAAAAAACCACTAGCGACTGGTCTGAGGTAGACGAACCAAACGAGGTGGCTGAAGAAGAGGAAGAAGGATCGAAAGAAGCGGAACCTTCGTGGCAGCGCGAGGAGACTACCAGTAATTCTCGGGCAGACGACGAAAGTGGGCCGGTGCGAGATTGGCGCGACCTACCGACATTGCCAACGATCGGAAGGAAAAGCGCGAGAGAAACGTGGGGAGAAACAGAAGACAAGGGCGGCTTTGTCACGGCCGCTGAACTGCCGGCCGACACGGGCGCATTTGTTACGGAAATCGGTACGCTCGAGAAAGAATCGCTGAATGCCAAGATGGAAGAGACGAACGCAGCTAGAAATCTAGTCGAGGAACCGTCTCCAACAGGATTTTTGGAACAGAAGGAGACATTTTCCGGTGATGAGGGTGCGATTGGACTCGCGGAGGAATCTGAATTTTTGACGGGACCAGCGAGCGTGCGGTTTGCGAGCCAGAGTGATTTCGTTGGCCAGCAGGTTGGCGAGGTCGCGAACGAAGTGATCAGCGAACCATTGCCAGAGATTGCACATCTGGAAGAGGCTGCCCGGCAGCACGAGGTTGCACGACAGGAAGAAACTGCGCAGCAAGAAGAGATTGCGCGACAAGAAGAGATTGCGCGGCAGGAAGAAGCTGCGCGACAAGAAGAGATTGCGCGGCAAGAAGAAGCCGCGCGACAAGAAGAGATTGCGCGACAGGAAGAAGCTGCGCGACAGGAAGAAGCTGCGCGACAGGAAGAAGCTGCGCGACAGGAAGAAGCCGCGCGACAGGAAGAAGCTGCGCGACAGGAAGAAGCCGCGCGACAGGAAGAAGCTGCGCGACAGGAAGA
>Ga0210394_10000876_pt1 | contig 54541 bp, 95 predicted proteins | sample IncBWC12MmetaG_FD_160121 | JGI IMG/M metagenome (GOLD analysis project Ga0210394, IMG submission 160121) | Forest soil microbial communities from Barre Woods Harvard Forest LTER site, Petersham, Massachusetts, United States - Inc-BW-C-12-M | ecosystem: Environmental > Terrestrial > Soil >...
GGGCCAGAACGACACGATCGGCACCAAAGAGCCTGCCGTGCCAGTGCCGCCAACAAGCGTTGCGGTCGGCGCGGACGAATCGTAACCGGAGCCGCCAGTCTGAATCACTGGCGTACCCAGCACCCATGCCAACGTGAAGGTGGAGTTGATGCCGACGCCAGTGGTCGAGGTCTGTGCCACGGGATTGGCGGGAGCCGCATGGCCGGCCAACACCTGGCCGCCGTTGACCAGGCTGAACGTGACGATCGCGCCGGACGTTACGGTCAAGACCTTGATCTGCACGCCGTTCGACAGTGTCACGATGTCATTGACGACGTGACCAGAACCGCCAACGCCAAGGGTTGGCGTTGCCGTCACGGCCAGGACCGGTTCGGCCGTGGCTTGGATGCCAGTGGCCGAGAATGGCGCTCCGATGATGATCGCGGACGGACAAATCGTATAAGGACCGCCAGGCGTGACGGTAAAGCCGATCACGCCTTCGGTGATGTTGTCGTACACCTCCGGAACCTGCGAACCCAAGGTGACCACGGCGCGCATGGAGTTGAGCAGCGAGCCATTGCCGATCGTCAGGCCAACCGCATTGCCGCCCGAGCCGGTATAGAGCGAACTGAGCGTGAGGCAATTGGTCTGCACCACGGCGGCTGCCGCGGTATCGGTGCCATCGGTGACGCGAACGCAACGGAACACCTGGGCGCCCTGCAGCGTCGCGGCGTAGATCGCGGTGCCCATATCGTATTTGCGCGGCGCCGGATTGCCGAACGTCACGGTGTAGCCCTGATAGCCGCCGATGATTTGCGGAACGTTGGTCGGACCCCATGACGCGGTGCCGACAAAGCCGACGATATTCGACGGCACGCCATTGATCAAAAGCTGCGGCGGAATGATCTGGACAATCAGGTCCGGAACGTTCAGCGCCGCGAGATTGATTTGGCCTTGCTGAATAATTTGCGGGATGGCACGTACTCCTTGTAATCTTGAAAAAAATGTGTTGATTGATTACATTCAGGTCATGAGCAAACTCTGCCCGAAATGCCACCAAGTGAAAGACGTAAATGCGTTTGGTTGCGACCGGCAGTGTGCTGACGGTCTAAAAGTATGGTGCAAAAAGTGTCGAAAACGCTCGCGCGCAAAACATTATCAAACCAACAGAACACGCATCATCGCGCAAACCACGTCCTGGCAACAATCCAACCCTGAAAAGGTCGGAGCCATCCAACGGCGATGGAACAAAAAACATCCAGCCAAGCGCGCACAAATATCGCGCAATTGGTTCGAGGCCAATCGCGAGACATGGGCAGCGAGCCGCAAGATTTACAACAAGGAATATCGGCGCGACAATCCAGAACGCATCAAAGCTATTGAACACACCAAACGAGCTAAGCGTTTAACTGCCGAAGGTTCCTACACTGATGCTGATATCAAGCGACTATACAGCCAACAAAACAGCCGCTGCCGGTATTGTCCAACGTCGCTCAGCGATACATATCACGTTGACCACTGGTGGCCGCTGGGGCGCGGCGGATCAAACTGGCCGGTCAATCTGCAATTGCTTTGCCAACCGTGCAATCAGAGAAAGTCAGACAAGGACCCTATAGTGTTCGAGGCGTCAATCGGCTTCACGCCACCGCCGAATCTACCGCAAACACGTCGAACCAAATCTGCGGCGGCGTGCTTTCAAGATCGCGCGGCTCAAGCGATGGCACAAACTTGAAGCCGCCTTTGCGCGCCATGGCGTAGATATCGGGACAGTGTCGCCGCACCAGGTCGGCCAGGCTATCGCCGCAAAATACCGGCTTGCCGGTGATGGCGTCCTGCAACGCGGTGCAGAGTTCGATATACAACTCGGTGCCGCATTGCATCACAGCGACCCTGGCAGGCGGCTTGGTCGGCAGCGAGATGGCAACGGCAGGCTCCGGCATTTTCATGCTTGAGTGTCCGCACGCGTCACGATCGGACCGAGCTTGACCGGCGCCGCAGCCGACAGCTTGTCTTTACGCGCCGCGATCTCATCATCGGTGCGGTGAAAATCGCCGCTGACGTGTTCGGGGTGCGGGATGCGCTGCACCACGTTCTGGCGATACTCGCTTTGCAAAATCTCTGCGACCTCTGCCGCGTCGGAAATGAGCGCGCCGCGAACATATTTCTTGAACGGATTGACGACTGTGAGATGCATCGACATGGGCGCGTTCTCCAAAAGCAAAAGTCAAAAATTGCTGGTTACGGTTGGGATATCGTCGGGGATCGGCAGTTCGCCAATGCCTGCTTGCACGCTAAGACCAAACACGCCGATCTCGTATCCTGGCGCCGTCAACGTGGTCGCGTATTCGACCCAGAAAAACATGTCGCGCCGATACAAGCCCTCGGTCTGCACCGAGTCGCTGGACATGGTATGGTCATAATAGATGTGCGCGTAGGTCTGATCCGGCAGCACGATGCGAATGAGTTGGCGAAGGTGCGGCCCAACGAGGGCGGCAACGGCGGTGCGCCACAGATCGGCATCGGCCAGTTTGACAGTCGTGGGCGGCGCCCAGACCGTGACCTGAAACGATTTTTCCTGGCGGCCGACCTCTTGGATTTGCGTGCCGGCCGCGGCGATGCGCGCCTGCACCGGCATGCCTGTCGGAATGATGATAGTGTGGCCGCTTGATGTCGTACCGGCAAACTCTGCCGCGATCAGCGTCGCCAATGATGAACAAATCGATGTTAAGGTATCGCTGGGCTGGACCGCGTAATTGAACACGTTGGTCTGGCCGACCAGGATCAAGACATTCTGCGGCACCGCTACAATGCCACCGATCGTCACGACGTTGAGCGCGCTCACGCTGGCGGTCAGCGTATGCACAGGCGGCGTTTGCGTGATCCAGATCGGCGGGTAGCGCGTGGTGTTGCGCTCGACACCGGAGCGCGCCGACACCGAGACGTTGACGAAATTATTGGCCTTGGCTTCCTCTTGCGCGCCGACGCTGGGCCAGCCTCGCATCACCTTGCACGGCACGTTGGCCGCACTCGGCAACGAGGTGCCGTTCGGATAGAGGACGGTCGCGATGAGACCGACTATGGTTGACTCCACGTCAGTTTCATCAGCCATCGCGATAACCTTTGCCTTATAAACACCGCGTGACTTTATAACCTATAGCTTATCGCCTCACACGTAGAGCAGGTTGGCGTAGAGGGTGTAGCCGAAATTGTTGTCCCAGTTCGGCGCCACGATCTTGTAGCGCAAGCCCGTGTCATCGATGACGATATCGTTGGTCAAGATCAGGCCCAGCGCGATCGGACCGGCGACAGGAATGCTGATCTTCCATTGCGACAGCGGGGAATCGGTCGGCAAGCCGGCAGGATCACCACCGCCGCTTCGATTGTAGATAATGCTGCACAACACATTGGCCACGATCAAACGTTCGTTCTGCGGCGTCACGCCGGAGAACGGCACCTGGCCAACTGCAGGAACGGCAGGCACGCCGGGGCGCTTGACGGTGCAGAGCCGTGGATATAACAGACTCATCACTCACCTGCCGGATCATCGCGCGCTATTGGTTCCTCGCTATCCCAGTAATCTGGATCGAGCGGTAGGTCCGGGGTTATCATTTTTGATAACATCGATGTCAGATGAACGCCGTGATGCGATACATGTCGATCATGGCGCGGGTATCGTTGTCGAGCATGGAGGCGGCAAAGCGCGCGATCTTGTTCTCGCTGGCGCTAAAGCTCGATACCTGGCCGGCCATTTCCGGCACCTTGTTCTGCGTTGAAATAATGTTCGCCGTCGCCTGTTTGATAGCTGCGGGCAATCCGGCCGCAGACCAGCCAGACACATAGCGCAGCCGGACCTCTGAAAAATATGCTTCATAGATTGAAGCTGGAATCCAAATCTCGCGTGTCGTTTGCGACACCGATGTTTGATTGATGGCGAACGGAATCCACATCGGCGGACCGCCAAACGCCTGAATCGCAACGAGCAGGTTAATCTCGTTGAACATGCCGGTGACTTGATCTGAGCGCCGACCATAAGCGCAACGACCCATGCCGGACAGGACGCGTACCGGAGGCCGGCCGACGCGCATGATCGAGCGCTTGGCCGGCAACGGTCTTTCCTCGAAAATGGTCAGGCCGGTTTCCAGTTTCACACCAGCCAAGTGGGCTGTCGAAACGCTGGCCAACGTGATCGAGCCGGTCGCCATGGCCGAGATCGTGCAGGCTTCGGTGCTTGCTGGATTGGTGCGATCAAGAATGACCACGTCGCCGATCATATCGTTATAGACGGGCAACTGCACCGTGAGCGGCACCACGACGTTGATGCCAGGCGCGACGGCGCCGGCCGATTGAAACATCATCTGCGGCGATGGGTTGGCCATGTAGCATGGCAGGCCCAAGTAATCCGGCATACAGATCAAGCCTTCCGGCCGGCGCAGATAGGCATCGATCAGCACGGAAGCCGCGATGATCTGCGCCTGTGTCGTAGCACCGGGCAAGCCATAGGCGGCCAGGTCCGATGGCGCGAGATATTGCGACAGCGGCATGACGCGCGCCCTTCCTTAGTGCGCGCTGAGCAACGCGGCGAAATTGGTCAAGTTGGCGATGGTCGAGCTTGAGGTGTTGGTGACCTGGATTTGAAACGAGGCGAACGGATGGCCATCACTCACGATCAACGCCGCGGCGGTCGCCGCGACCAGAGCCACGGTCGGCGGACTGGATTCGATCAGCACCGTTCCGGCATCGTCGGCGAAGCGCAGAATATTGATGGCGCCGGCCTGACTCGATGTGACGCCAACGACCATGTCGTAGTAGCCATCGGCAGAGATCAGGCCGGATGTCCAATTGCCGGACTTGGCAACCGTCGCCGGCATGCCGGCTTGCGCCGTGGTCAACGCCAGTTCGGCCTTGGGGCCGTGCGCCATGATGGTCTGAAATTCGCCGGGACTTGTCTGTCGTACCATCGGCGTGGTTTCCTTTTGTGAAAAACGATGAACCGGCGTGAAAAACGATTAACCGGCGATGGCGTGCGCCAATGAGCCGAGCAACGATGAGCCGGTCGCCCTGATCAGGCGCGACTGCGAGACCTGACCGGTATTGAGCAGCCAGGCGCCGAGTTGCGCCGGGACCTCGGCGCGACCGTGCGCAAAGATCACCTCGAATGTCACGGGCTGGTTGTCGTGATCTTTCCATTCGGCCGGACAGTCGTTGGCTGACACGACGCTCGCCGGACAGACGTAAAGAATGTGCTTGGCGTTGCTGCGCGCCTTAGCGCCGTTGAGATAAACATGCATGATCGACCTCGCTGTTGAGCGTTGCAAAGAGAACGTCTTGCGCCACTGGCCGAAACGCTCGAAAGTCACGTAGCGTCCGGTCCAGCTTGCGGAATTGATCGCGCCGCTCAGCGTCACGTCAGCCATGCCGTGCGCGCGATAGATGCGAGATGGCAGCCAATTCCAGGCCGCCGTCGCGATGAAATGGTATGTCGGTTCGCCGGGCGGCGCGTCGCGCGGCCACAGCGCCAGCGACACGCTGGCATCAAGCGGCGCGGTCATGACCGAACCGGGACGGCCAAGGTACAAAATACCCAGGCCGAAACGGATCAGCATGACCGCGCCTTTTGCTTTGTGTCACAAGGAAATTATCGCGGGCCGGATCGACGCCGGCTCTCAGTCGGATCACGGATCAGTTCGCTTCGGGAACGCACCACCGCGCCCCTGGCAATCCCCGGATCGTTTGACCGAATCCACGGATGGCGTTCGTGAGGTGTCGCGCTCGAACCCAAAAAAGGTGTAAGAGCATCCACGCTCGCCGCGAGTCCGGGACGCTTGGCGACCCGGCGCAATTTGTTGTGTGCGAAAATCCCCTTTTTCAGGGTCTTTTCGCACATGTAACTTTCGCGTACCTTGGGTACGCGTTAGCGCGTGACGGCAACGACCATGTGGGCGTAGCTGGGACCCTTGGCGATGATCGTGTCGAACTTGGCCGCGACGTACTGGCCCTGCAATCCGGCCAGCAAACCAAGCTGGAAGATGCGGGGTTTCGGATTGCCGTCGCCGCCGTGAATGAACGGCATCTCGATGGCTTTCTCGGTCACGATCGCGGCAAAGTAGTTGTTCTTGCCGGAAGGCGGCGCAGCAAAACCGTACTGAGCCGCGGACGCGGACGGAATCCACTTTTCCGAAATCAGCGGCAGGCGGCCGGCCTGGGTATTGAGGCCGGAGACCTTGACGCCGGCACCGACATCGACCTCACCGAGATCGATATGCTGTGCCTTGGCTTCGCGATCGATGAGATCACCAAGCACCGGATTGATGAAGATGCCGGTCGGCATCACATCAAAGTCGGTGCGCGCCACCATGGCGGCCACGACCGATTTGAGGCCGTCGATAATCGATGCGCCAAGACCGATGGTCGATTGCGCACTGATCTGGGTCAGGATGCCCATGTACTGTTGCGTGGTCGGGGCCGACAGCGAGGTGTCGTTGCCGTTCCACACGTTGGCGGCCTGCAGGCGCACGATCGCGTTGACCGCGTCCTGGATGTCCTTGGCTTCCAGATAGGCGAACTGGCCCTGCTGGCGCGTGACATCGACATCGAACAGCGACAGGTTGGTCTGTGCCGTCAACGCCTTGATGAAGGCCGCATTCTCGATGCGGGTCGGGCCGGTCGGAGTCGGCGCGATGTTGCGCGGATCGGCAAACGTCGCGGTGCCGATCGCGGTTTCCTCGAAGTAGCGGTGAGGGTGGCCCGTGGCGGGCTTGTTATCGATCCGATTCAAGAACAGCGAAGATCGCGCCACGATATCGAAGATTTCCGGCTCGTAGCGATTGATTTCAATCGCGCCGTTGCCGAGGAAGTCGGCCGCCGCGCTCATCTGTCCGAAGTTGGACAGACCCATCGTGCGCGGATCGGCGAACACTGCTCGCAGGTCCGTCATGTCGAAAAGTCCTTTGTGAAAAGAGGAATGACCGCGTCTTGAAAAAATGGACGCGGTCGATCAGCGGGCAGCGCGCCCGCTGTGATCAGCGAATGAAAAAAGCCGCTGACGTTGGAAAGCGACCGATCGCGATTAGTCGATCAGCCCGGCGTGCGCCAGGATCGTCTTGATCTCGATGCGCCGGCCTGGATCGCAATTCGCGAGAATTGCGGTCAGTTTATCCGGAGCAAGCTTGCCACCCTTTTCGGGGACATCGACGTGATGCTTGGCGAGCAACGCTGCAGCTTCACCGGATTTGACAGTCTTTCGGTCCGGTGCCGCCGCGGCGGTGGCCGCTTTGGCAGTGAGATCGGCGATCGTGGTCTTGGCCGATTCCAGTTCGTCTTTCAGGACTTTCTCGGTCTTGACTGCCGCCGCCTTGAGTTCGGTGACAGTGTCGTCAAGTTTCTTGGTCAGCGTGGCCGTGACCTTGTCGGTCTCGACCTTGACAGCCGCTTCGTTGCCGGCGCGCGTGTCGGCGGACGAATACATGGAACCGCCATCGAAGATGTGCGGCATCTTGCCTTGCACCGCATCGGCGCGCATGCAGCCCGCCATGTTGCGCAGCACCGCGGCATGACCGCGGCTGGGATGACCGCCGATACCGGCGTCGTCCATCTTGTCGGCTTCCTTTTCGACCGCAACGGCGTGCGGCTCGACCTTGCCGATCAGGTTGGCAGCGGCGATCTTTTCCGGAGCCTTCTGCAGTTCGGCAAAAGCAACCTGAATCTCGCCGACCGACTTGGCAACCGGCGCGATTGCGCCCACTGCCGCCTCGATCTGTTTGCCAAGCGCGTCGAAACGTTCGATTACGTCCTTATCCATCTTAAAATCTCCGTTGGCTTTCGCCGCAATGGATGTTGAGTGATAGGCGGCCTTATCCTTGAGCAGGATCGCAGCGCCAGTGAATACGCAATCGATGATCGGCACCGGGTCTCCGTCAGGATCATCAGTCAACAGGTCGCGAGCCTCGAAAGAAAATCCGAGTGCGTCCTTGTTTTTCTTGATCTCTGCGGCAAGATCGGGAAAATCAGCGGCGTAGATAAAGCCTTTGATACGAATTGAATTCCCATCGATGGTGGCGCCGGTAATCACGCCGATTTTCGCCTGCGGATCGTGGCCGGCGAAACCAGCCTGATAATCGACGGCCATACCGAGCAAGGAATCCAGTGCCCGTTCGGCGGCTTCCTTCGTTATGGTGACGCGCCGACCGCCGCTCCCTTCCGGGGCTTCGTCGCTTGGCTCGCCAATTCTGGTCAAGACGCCTGAGAACGGCATCTTGTTGACATGCGGCTCGTTCGGAATATCGAGCGAGCGCGCGTTGATCGACAGCGCCGGGACCTGTTGGGCCTCCCATTCGCTGGTGTCGATATCGCATTTATGGGCGTGCGCCAGAATGCGGCGCCGGCCTTCGGCACGTTCGACCGCGGTCAAACCGCGGCGCTGTTCGATCATGCCCCACGACATCTTGATGTGTCGCGCGTCGTGAATCGGCAATGCCCGCTTGCCAGGGACGGCAAAATCGTCAGCGCCCAGCGCGTCGCGTTTTTCCTTTGTCAGGACCTCCGCGTCGATCTGATCGATCTGCATGATCTTGAAATCCCCGGATTAAACGCGCCGCTTCACGTCGCAACGTGTTCGATGGCCGCGCGCAATTCCTCGGACACTGATTGCTCGATCGCGGTGACCGAGTTGCGGAAGTCGCCGATCGCGCTTTGCATACGATGCAGGAACGCGTGCAATTCCGGCTCAATGCTGGTCGAGCGCAGATGCTTGGTCAGTGCCTGCGAGACCACGCCAGCATGATTGAACATCGCGCCGATGCCAACCAATGTGGCGCCGACCGACGCTGCCGGATCGACAAAGTCGCGCCGGTCTGGCGGGGCGGCGGCGGGTTGTTCGATCTCATCGTCATCGATCTGATCGGACGGCAGCGGATCATCGGCCACGGGATCGGCCACAGGATCAGCCATCGGATCGGCCGAACCGGTCGCTGGCGAACCTGGACCGGCTTCGGCAAGTCGGAAGCGCTTCGGCTCCGGATCGTCGCCAGCGATGTCGGTTTGTTTGTCTGCTTGGTCCACTGTTCATGCCTCCATGATGTGAGTCATGGCCGCCGCCGTTAGGCGATGGCCAGGACGCTGATTTGACCGGCGCCAAGCGTGTTGGCGGCGAGCCGCGGCTGGACGGAAATCGACACGTAAGGTGCCGCATTGTTGGGGCTTGTGCCGACCTGAGACACGACGGAGCACGTCGCGTCGAGGCCAGACTGAGCGCTGGCCATCACAAAGCCGTTGGCGCCGATGTTGGTCGGAACGGAACGGGTCACCGGAGTGCCGGCGCTGCCCAGCGTGGCGGTCGCGATCGAAGCGGTCGTGCCGACAGAGTCGTTGGGTGTGACGGTAAAGGACGGCGCGACGGAATAGTTGCCGGAATGATCGATCACCGCGCTGCCAAGACCATAGGTCGAGGCGACGGTGACACCAGTGCCGGTGCCGACCACGTTGACGCCGGGCGTGCCGGCGAGCGGTGGAGCGGCAGCGTAACCGCCAGCCGTGGTCAACGAGAGCGTCTTGGCGCCCATGAGCAGAGTGACGGTGGCGCCAGTCAGCGACGCGTCGGTATTGGTGACGGCATCGCCCGCAAGCGTCGGCGTCACGGTATAGTCGCCGGCCAGCGTGATAGGGATGATCGCACCGGCAGTCAGTGTGCCGCCAGCGCCGATCGTCGCGGTGCCGGTCCATTTGGTGCCGGTGCCAGTCGTGCCGGTCAGGATGGTAGCGCCTGCCGTACCGGATGCGCCGACCGCGTTGACCACAGCGGACACAACCTGAATATGCGAGACCGTGACCTTGGCCGGAACGCCGGCCGTGCCGGTCGTGTTGCCAGCGGGACCGGCAACAGCGAGCGCACCGCCAGCAAGATTAAAGGTGTCGTTGATCGCGACGCCAGAACCGGGCGCAACAACGGTCGGCGTGCCGACTGCCTTGAGCGAGGTGGCGCGAACCACGGCGGGATCGGCCGGCGAGACACCTGCCGTGAGCGTGCCGCCAGTGGGCGCGATGGCCGGCAGAATGTCAAAGCCAATACCTGGCGTGATGGTGCCGAGCGTGACAACCGCGGCACCGGCCGCGGGCACGGCGACAGTGGTCATCAACATGCCAAGGCGATCGGAATTTTGCGGGGGCGAGCCGTCCGGCAGTTCGATGGTGTGAATAGGGAACGTCATGTAAATAGCTCCTTGGTCAAAACACGGGGTTGCATCGCGGCTTGGCGGTTGTAAAGCAGCGATGCCAACGATGGTTGCGGGACGGCAGGGCAATGCATATATACGGAGTGCCGGGTTTAGCCGGCCGAAAGGAGGTGGGTGCCCCGATGAATGAGGCAAAAAGCACCGTCAAATATGGGTCTTTTGAGACATATCCGACCAGGTTCGATGCCAACGAGGCTTGGGTCCTGATCGATCATGTTTGGAAAAAGTTTCCGATCGCCGAAATAAACATGGGCGCCGCGGTGTTATCGGAGGCCGCTTACGTCCGCAATTTCGGGCATCACTTGCCGGCGCTGCCGAGCGCGGCTTTCCAGGCCGGCGAATAATTATCAGTCACGGCGCCGTATAGCGCGCGAGAAGCTTCATCAAGTTCGGCGCGACGTTCTGGCGGCGTGTCTGGATCACGCGACTGCACATAAAGAGCGTGGCCGCCACCGCCGCCCTTGCTGACATCAGACTTGGCGGTGGCCATGCCTTGGTCCATCATCTGAATCTCGCCAAGGACGCCGTTGTTAAAACGCACCGTCATGGCACGATCGAGATACCCAAGAGGTGTCTGTTTCCACGGTTCCAGCGTGACCTCGAATTGCTTGCCGAGTTCGGCAGCGATCTGTTCGGTTTGTTGCGGCTCATCAATCACGAAAGTCGCTCGCGCGATATCGGTCACGCGCTCCACGCCACCGCGAGATTGCGCCTTCTCAATGGTGCGATCGATGCCGGCCTGATCCTTAGTCTTGACGCCAGGGTCCTTGAACGTGACATCAAGATCAGAAGCAATATCGCGGCCGGCGCGACCGAGCGCGCGTTGTGCGGCCGGTGCTTGCGCAACGGCATCATCGATCGTGTTGATCGGCGACGCGGCAAACCAGCCGGATTTGACCGCCGCTATGTCATCAAGATCATCGGCGGCTTTGATGCCAGGATCGTAACCCTTGATCGGCACGACCGCATCGGCGTCAGGCACATCTTGTGGCTCAGAGGAATCGCGCAGCGTATTGTCGGTGTCGCTGGTGTCGCGCAGCGTATTGTCGTCACTCGTATCGGTATCGCGGAGCGGATCGTCGGCCGGCAGATCGGAGTCGTTGTCCGCCGCGGCGTCGGCGTCGCCGGCAAAGTCATCATCGATCACGGAAACAACGTCGCACTCGCAATTCGGATGCAGCGGCGGGGCGTCATCGCCGGAACTGAAAGTATCCTCGATCGCGATCGGACCGTCGTTGCCGTTTTCCTCGCAGATCGGGCACGGGTTGTCACCCAACTCCCATTGCTTGCGCAGCGGCAAGCCGGCGTCACGCGCGGCGAACATGGCATCGACCGCGGCGCTATTGCTCGCCTGCGAGACCTCGGTGCGCGCGATCATGCGGGCGCGAGAATCGGAAAACCCGGTCGAGGCAGCCAAGTCGGCCGCGATGTCGTCAACGGTTGCGCCAGACGCCATGCCGTCCGCGATGGTGTCGCGGATCACATTGCGGGTGGTCTCGGTGACCTGGCCGACCAGGTCGGAAGATCGGGCACGCGCATAGGCCGCCGCGTCATTGTCCATGACGTTGTCGTAATCGGCGGCCGGCAAGTCGTGCTGTTCGATAGCGTAGCTTTGGGCCTCGTAATGGACCGTGAAAAGCTCGTTCTCGATATGAATTGTGGTGCGGCTTAGCCGGGTGAGATCGGAGCTATCGGCAACGCGATCGGCGGTACTGACCGCTACGCCTTGGTTTTGGCCCCAAGAATCACGAACCCTTGCCCAGATTTGGGCGCTTCCTGGAAATTCGGATTGGTCAATAATGCCTTGGTAAACTTTGAGACTGCGGTCTCTTTGTTCGCGGTCGGTGCCGGTATCGTCTTGCGAGCCGACAAATTCGGCGCGGCCTCGCTGTCCGGTGACTTTTGAGCCATATCGCGCCGCACCTTTTTCAACTGCCTCATGCGCAGAGCCATCGAGGTCCGCTACATACACCATCGCGCCATCGGCGCCAGGTACTAATGTATGAAATGCCAGGCCGTCTTGCAACAGGTCGGCGTGGATTTTATCGAGATCGCCCTTGGCGGCGAAATGATAAAGTAGATGCTCTCCCTGATCCTGTTGCTGGAATATCAGCACCGATTTCTGATCGGCGAGATAGCCCTTCATGGCGGCGGAAAGCTTCAAGGCTTCCCAGTCGGCGCCCTCGACCGTAGTCATGAGCGAATTTTCGGCGCCATCGGCCCAGGCGCCCACGACATCGGACTGCGCCGAGTCGAGCTTCAAAGCATGATCGATGTCGGCCGACGCCTTGCGCAACGCGATCTGTTGCGAGCCGGCGAGCGCGTCAACTGCGCCAGAGAAATCCAGATCGGACTTGACGTTCGGTGAAACGAATTCGATGCCGACATTGCCGCGGCGGTATCGGATAGTTTCGGATACCACTGGCCGTCGATGGCTTGGGTGTATTCGTTCTTTTCTTTCGGGAATACCTTGGCGGCGGCCGTAGCGACTTTCATCGCCTGGTCGAACTCGGTCTTATAGGTATCGATCCATCGTTGCTGGCGCGGCGACGGATGAAACTCGTAATGGATCACACCGGCAGCATCGAGGCCAACGTTGGCCGCGTGCTGCATAATGAACTGCGGAACGTCGATGGCTTCGCGCCCAGCGTTGCGTGCAACAAGATCGTTTTTGACCTTTTGCAGCACGCCGTCATGCGGACCGGTTACCTTATGACTACCGATCAGATTGCGATGCAGCGAGTCATAATAGGCATCGACCTCAAGATCAAAACCCTTCCAATCGACGTGCGTGGTGCCGGTGCGGCCAGGAATGGAAGCACTCGACCAGCCGCCTTCGCCGTCATCTTCGCGGATCGAAGCAATCTGCGGCTTGGAATTGAGAAAGCCAAGATCACCGGTCGAAAGCGGGTACGGCAGCGGATGGTTATGATAAGCATCGAACATCTCGCCGGGAGCGCCGGTCAGCGCGTCACGAAACGATTGCGGGAAATCCGCCGAATGTTCGTCACCAGCAACGAGGCCGACCGTGGTGATGTTGTCTTTGGTCGGACCGACGATCGCCAGGTATTCCTGTTGATTGCCGCCTAGTTTGACAACGCCCTCGCGGGCTTGCCGAATAATGTCGGCACGCGTACCGGATTGATTCCAAACATCGCCGACGCCTTTGCGAACGTCCAGCTTATGAGACTTGCCGGGCGGCTCATCGACGGCGAGTTCATTGACGAAAATATTGGCGTTATCGCGCAACGGCGCCGGCCGCGGCTTTTCGGACGGATCGAAAAACTCGCGGGCGCGAACCTGATAGCCCAGCGGATGCGGCGCGGAAACCTTGTGACGCGCCGGCCAGGTCTCGACCTGATGATGAACCGGTCGCAGTAATCGTCCTTGCAGGACGATTTCGGCACGCTTGATATAACCATCGATCGCCGCGATCGTGCCGTCGTCGGTAGCGCGGTTGCGCGCCCGCCGCATCTCAATAAGAAACGCCGTCCATTCCGCATCTGGCGAAATGTTCTCGTCAGGAGGATCGACCAGGATGTTTATCTGTCCTGGGATGCAATCCACGGCGCCAACCGCGTCGGCGTAATCCTTGCGAAACCGCGCCACGGTTGTTTGTGTTAGATCAGCAAAGGCATCGCGCAGAATTTTATCGATCGCCGCCTGCGCCGCCTTCGGCACATGCCGGTCGCGATGCACCGGCCTGACGATGCGGCGCTTGGCCTTGGAAAACTGGAATTTGCCGTTAAGAGGTTCGCCGTCCATAGGCCGCCTCTCAACGTTTTTATCCGCCGTCAGCGGGTTCGTCGGCGGCGTCGGTTGGATTCGCGTTCGGCAAATCCTTGTCGGTGATTTCCTTGGCGCCGCGCGCCGCCTGCAATGCGATCTCGACATCGGCAGATGTCAGGTCGCCCCATTCCGAATCTATCGGTTCCTCGCCGAAGCGGTCGCGAATTTCGTTGGGCGTGATCGAGTTGTTCTTGTAGCGCGAGGTCATGATCTCGGCGGTGGCTTGCTCATCCTCGCGATCAAGCCCGACAAACTTGAATTGCAGTTGCGAAAATCCAAGCTTGTTGTGAATGCAATGGCGCGTCAGCGTCTTGGCGATGACATGGGCGGTGGGCGTGATGGCCTGGTCCCAGTCGCGATCTTCGGCGGTCTCACTGGTGTTGCGGTTGACATCGCGCTCGATGCCGAGATTTTGCGGCGACAGATCGAAGGCGGCGCACAATTCGCGCTGCAATAATTCCTGGTATTTCAGGAACAGGCCGTCGTCGCCTTCCGGATAGAATTTCAGGACCTCGACGCGGTCGGTTTTGCCGTCAGGGGCGCGCGGCGAAGCAAACAATGGCACCAGGCCCTGACCCTCGATATCGTTGCGCCACCAGGATTTCATGGCCTGCAGGTCATCGGTCGAGATCGGACCAAAGTCGATGCCGAACGATGGTTTGGCGTTGCCGGCGACGTTGCCGGCGAACTCTGCCGTGGACAACAGACGCGCGATCGAACTGAATGCGATTTCCAGCGGTCCGTAACCGAACGGGGTTGCCGTAGTCGGATTGGGCCGCAGATACATTAGCTCATCGTCGCGCAACCACTTGATATCGCCACCGCCGAACTCGGAACCGTAACCGACAGTTTGCGCGTAGCGCGGCGTGGTCGGCGTGCCGTCCCATTTCGGGTAAATCTGAATCGACAAGCCATCGACCGGCCACATCCACAACGGCCGCAACGCGTCGCCGCCGATCTGGGTTTCGACCGCGCCGGCACCGGTCAAGTAATCCTCGATCACCGCCTCAATGAAGGACTGGAAATCGTCGGCCTCGTTCGGCGTGTTGAAGCAAGTCTCGCAAACATCGATCTGGCGCTGCAGTTCGGAATTGATGTCCTGGTCGGCGTCAAGCGGCGCGATTTCCCATTCAAGCAGCTTGATCGGGTTTTTGATCGCGTTCATGGCGCGCCGCACGAATGGCGTGCGCGAGAAATAGCGCAGGTTGCGCGGCGTTGCCTTGTAGACCAGGTTGTTGAGCTGGTTGGTGCGCCCCAATTGAACGAGATTTGGGTATCGCACCGTATCGCGGTCAGGCTCTTTGCCGCGCCGGCCCAAACGGCGCTTGATCACGTCGAGAATACCCGCCATGGTCAAGTGCCTTTGATTTTCAATACGGTCAAGACAGTGCCGTGATCTGCGCCTCGATCGCAGCGCGGCCAGGATCGCTCAGCGCTGCCGCATTGGCCACGACCTGCAAGTCGCGCACCGCTTCGCCGATCTTGAGAGCGGCGGAATGCACCAGCGAGCGCAGGTCTTGCGCGTTAGCAACACCCCGTTGCAGATGGTCGGCACTCAAATTGATATTGATATGATGCAGTTCGGTACGCACTCCCATGGCCAGGTCCTCTTTGATCTTGGCCAGGATGACATGCGGATGTTGTTGACTGTTGAGTCAGCCAGGCACCGCAACGTCGGCGAGCGTCGGCACGTCGATCAGCCGCACGCGGTCAAATTCACTCCACACCGATTCGAGCCAGGTCCGCGTCAAGCCGCGCAACACGCGCGACTGGGTCTGGTCTTGCGCAAAGCCGAGAAACGAGCCACCGGACTTTTGAATGGTTTCACAAGCCATCTCGGTCAGTTGCGGCACATTGACGGTAACATCGGCCATGCGGGCAAAGACTTGCTGCGCCTCGCCATTATCCCAATCGAAAAACTGCGACGCGTTGATATGATTCTTGACCAGCAAATGCCGCGCACCGCCGCCGATCTGTTGCGCCGCCGCCGTGATCTCGGCAACGCTGGCCATGGTTGGCCCGAGAACATGCACCAGCACCAGCTTAACGGTGCCGGCGCGCACTTCGTCAAGCATCTTGGCGTGGTCGAGCGCAGTGATGGTTGGCGACAGCGTTCCGGCGCGCAGATCGACCACGGTTAATGTCGTGTCGTTGATGGTGTCAAACACCGCCATCTGACCCGACACATCGCCGATGTCGATGATTTTGGCGTCTTTTGCAAACCGCACCAGATCGCCGGCCGGGCATTCGGTATCAAACGCGCGAGCCGCAATGTTGCGCGCCGTGAGATATTCCAGCACAGCCCGGCACACCATGGTCTTGCCGGTGCCGCCTTTGTCAGCGCCAACCAAAATAATCGTACCGGCCATGATGTATCATCCGTTCTGATAAATGGTCGGGGCGTGGCGATGGCGCGTTGGGGGCCTGGCCGCGGGACGCGGACGCGGTAACGGTGGATGCGCGATCACGGGACGCAATGTCGGCGCAACCAGCGGTGCGACCGCGACGGGTACGGCTGGCGCTGGCACCACGACCACGATGGGCGCGGGCGCCGCGGCGCTGGGCGACGGTATCGCCACACCGGAATTATGATGCAGCCATACCGCCATCATCACCGCTGCACCAATGGCACAGCCGATCAGAACGTCGCGCACCGTATCCATCGGTTACAGCGTGGTTCCGGTGGCCAGCGTCAGCGCCGTGGCAAACGTGGTGTCGCCGGCAGGCGTGGCGAGACGTGTGTTGATGTCGGCGAGAATGTAGGCCGCTTCGGTCAATCGCAGATTGACCACCTGCAACAGGCCGGCGAGATCGTCACCGGCCGCTTCGGCGGCAGCTTTGGTGCCGGCAGTCGGGGCAAGCGCGGTAAGCGTGGTACGGAGTCCCATGGCAAAATTCCTTTTGTTAAAATGAGTAGTGGATCAAAACCCGACTTGCGCCAGCAATTGCTGACACGGCGAGGCGATTTGGCTGCGGTGCTTGGCGAGACACGAGCCGATCTCGATCACGCCGCCCTTGAACGCCGACAGGCAATAATGCCTGGCGTCGCGCTGACACGCGGCAAAGGCTTGCGCCTTGTCGGCCGCGGTGATGCCTTCGGCACTCACGCCTTGAGACAACAGAACGAGCGCCAGCAACGCGGCAATAATGATCCGCATCGTTCAACCCGGCGCCAGCTTTTCGCCGGCATGCTTGCCGCCCTGGTTGGTCTCTGCCAACTGAACAGAGGTAGCGCCAGTGCCGGGCGACATCGAGACCTGGCCCTGTTTGGCGACCTGGTCGGTGCGACGGGTCTTGTCGCCGCTTACGTCTTTGGCCCAGTCTGACATGACAGTGTTCCTTGTGTTGATTGTCCGGCGAAAATCTCGTCCGCGGTATAGCCCTTGGCCAATACCGTCTTTGAGATCACGGCGGCCTTGAGAATGATTTGCACGGCGGTGAGACGGCCATCGAGAATGACGCCGGAGACCAGCGCGTAGCAAACATCATCCTCGTAAGCGATCCAACCGACCGAATAGATCGACAGCGTGTTCTGTGTCGTGACGTAGTCGGCGAGATCGTCAATATCGATCCACTCACCGGTCCCGCAATGATCCTGCCATTCGATGACGACAAGTTCGAGCCGCGGCACCTTGGGTGGATCGGCTACGGTCATGCGCCGGTCTTTATGACACCGCCGCCGCAATCCACCTGATCGATGCCGGACGGAATTTCGATGCGATCTTCGAGGCTCGGACAGTAGATCGCATCATCATAAAGGATGCCATGATTGGCGCGTAGGCGCCGGCCGCGGTGCAGCGTGGTGACGGTGCGAATGCGGCGCATGGTGGCTCCCTGTGTCGTGGCAAGAACCGAAACGCAATGCGAGTGATTTAATGAACAAAATGCAGCGCGACATTGATGATGCCGATACAAGCCACGACAACACCGGCCAGCACCGCAGCCACGGCCCAGTTCTGCATGGTCTTTTCGGCCCCGCCGACGCCTTTGTCGGCACCGCTGCGCAGCGATTCGTAACCGGATTGCATGGTGCGCAACAGTTCGGCATTGGCCGGTTCGGTCACCGAGCCTTTGCCTTCGCCCTTGTCGAGCCTGGACTTGAGGTCATCGACCTTGGCGTTGGTGGCGCGGTTTTCCGAAATGAACAATTCGCGCAACTGGCGCAACGATTCCAAGGTCGAACTTTCCGACTTGGCAATGGCAATGCTGTTCGATGTGTTCTGCGCGCCGACCGCCTCTTTCGCCGCTTGCAACGCCGCCGCGATGGCGGTGGCCGACGCCAAGGCGAGTTGATCGGTACGTTTGTCGCGTTCCGTAAACTGCACCTCGATGCGCTTGAACACCTCATCGTTGGTGCCGTCGATCAGATCAAGCTTGGTTTGAATAAGTTCTTGCAGTGTGACCAGGCGCCGATTGACTTCCTCGTGCGTCGCGTTGGTCGCGTGTTCGTTGCTGTTAAATCTGGTTTCGAGCCGCGCATCAAGCTGAGAGATGGCGCGATCGACCAGCGCGGCTGTCAACACGGACGGATCGGGAATTGGAATGTTGCTCAATACGGTATGGGCACCGGCTGGTTCGACCATGGGACACACTGGTTTTTTGAGTACAGATTTTCGTTTCATAACAACGCTTCTCGAAAGAATAGCGGCGGGGAGCCGGTGCGCGGTTGGCCCCTTGGGACCAAACGATCGTCTGCCGGTCGCGATGACGCGCCGAGTCAGTGAAACTCTTTCCCCGCCGCAGCGGATGCTCGACGGGAGGTCATCGGCGAGCATCGCGCAGGGGCTGGCGCCCCATGTGAAACTCGTTCGTTGTTGTTTAGAAAATCATGCGCCGGCCAACGCGCCGCCTGGCGCCGAGACGCGCGGATGATATTTGCGCTGCGCCGCGGCGCGCAATTCTCGGGCGCGGTTGAATATCGGTTTCAGCTTGGCGCGATCGAGCATGACCACGGCAGCGTCAACGATCGAATGAACCAGCCGATCATGACGCACAATGTCGGCCAAGAGATGGGGCAACTTGTCGAGCGCGGCATCATCCATGATGGCGGATCGGATCAGCGGCTTTTCGATTATGCTCATGTGATCACCGGGGTGTTGCCTTTTGAGGCGAGGTTTTTCAGATCGGCAATCAACTGGTTATAATCAAAACCTTCCGGCGATTTCTGGTTGACCATCGCTTCGGTCGAAACATACACCACGGCTTCCTCGGCGTAGCGATCAAAGAACGCTCGCGTTGCCGGCACGGTGGCGCCCCAAGTCACGATCATCAAGCCTTGATCGGCACGCCGGCCCAAAAACGGCACATAATGACCGCCAATGTTCGTAGCACCTGGCATGACGCGCCAGACCTGATTGAGATCGAACTGGGTCTCTGCGCTCGACGGCAGATTCAAGCCGATGCCGATCGCGTTGAACAGATAATCGGCAATGAACAAATCAGTAAGATCGGTCGGATCGAGCGACAGATACGCCGCGATCTTGTGGCGCTTGCCGGACGCATCGAGGATGCCAATGGTGCGGCTGTATTCTGCGGCACTGAGCATGTCGGTGCCGGCGTCGCTGCCGGGAATTTTCGGGTCGTAGCCGGTGACGGCGGCATAATCCGCAATCACGCTTGCGTCGGAGAACACCGCGGCGTTGCCGCCTTCGGCGGTGAGCATCATGGTTTCGTGGGCGCGACCAGCCAGCACGCAATTGGACAGGCGATCGTTGGCGAGCATACCCCAGCCGTTCGCCGGCACCAGGTCATAGTGACCAAACACCGCTGGCACGGCGGGAAAGGCCGATCGATCGATGTACGTTTTGAGCGCGAACTTGACCGCGCCGGGATTGAGAATCAATCCGCGTTTCAGGTCAGCCATCGATCAGCCCTTATAGTCCGGATTGTTGATGGCGACGACGGCGCCATTGGCATCATAGCCATCGATGGTTGGCGCGGCGTTTCGGCCCGCGAGCGCGACCAGGTCGCGGTGCAGATCGGCATCGATGGCGGCAAACATCGATTGGATGACCGGGTTATCGAGCGCGCGAAACATCGCCGCGACAGTCGGCTCAAGCTTGACCAGTAAATCAGCGAGTGCCAACCAATCCGCAATCGAAAAGCCGGCCAATAGCGACGCAAATGATCCGCCGTTGATCAGCGCCAGCAAAGCCGTGATGAGAATCACGGCCGCACCACACCTGTGCTGTGCGATGCGGCCACGATGTCACCCCTTGTAGTCGGGATTGAGAATTTGCACCACGGCGCCGTTGGCGTCGTAGCCATCGATGTACTGCACCGTATTGCGGGCAGCGAGCGCGACGGCGGCGGCGTCGAGATTGGCTGCCCAGCCGGCAACGATGGCGTCGATCGCGGCGATGCCCTTGAGCAACGCGGCTTCCTCTGGCGCAAGCGCCTGCACAAGACCGGACAGATTGAGCCAGCCCGGCATGGTCAAGCTGGCAAACCAGGCTTCAAGCGCACCTGGAATGCCTTTCAATTCCGTGAGTAGAGACACAAGAATATTGTCCATGAGAAAAATGACCTCCGATTTTCGAGCGTGGCGGTTACTTGGTGTACGTGCCGGTGATCGGCACGACCTTGCCACTGGGCACGGTGATCCGCACCGTCACGGTAGTGCCAAGGCGTGCGCCAAGATGGCCGCTGGGCGGCGACGCCTGGGCGATGATGTTGGCACAGATCAGATGTGCGGCTTCATCGGCGGTGCCGAGTGCCGGATCGGAAATCAGCAGCGCTGCGATCGAGGCCAGGGTTGGCTCGAAACCGCAGAACAGCTAGGCGTCGTTGATAACGTCCTGGGCCGTCACGGTGCAGGCCGAAAGCAAAAGGCCAGCCGCGACGATAGCCGCGATGGCAAACTTGTTGATATGTTTCATGGTCTGGACCTCCAATGGGTGAGCAAGATACGAGAGCAGCAGGCAAGCGAACCGGCGCGTTTAATGCCGGCCGTTATGAAAATCACGATGATCGCGATGATCGTCTAAATTGTTGAATCGGTTTGGTTGAATGGTAACGCAACTGTCACCATAGCAGTGCGGATGAGGCTGCGGTACGACGCAACTGGCACCGAGACAATATTGGTTCGGGTAATAAACGACATGCGACGCCAGGCCATCAGTGACGCAGCCGCCGAGCGCTAGGACGCTGGCGATCGCGACCGTCATGATAAGAGTTCGGATCATTGGTTGCACCGTGGTTAGGTCTTGGCGAAGATAGTGGTGTCGGTGACGTAACGCATCGCGATGGTCAGACCGCCAGCGATGAGCATCGCGACGTTCGGGCCAACGAGATGGGTCCAATCGACACCGATCAGATAGGTCAGTGCGGCCGGAACGATCGCGATGGCCAAGCCAACGCCGATCGTGCGGAACCCTTTGAGAATGGGGGTAGCATCCATGAAACAAGACCTCCTTCTTGTGGACTTTCAGATCACTTGACGACTACCGCCGCAGGCGCCGCTGCATCGACCGCGGCGTCACAAACCGGATTGGACACCGAAAGAATTTCAGCGTCGGTGACGGGCGGAATCATGCCGCGCGCCCAGCCAGGAACCTTGGTATTGAGCAAGGTAATCATCTCGCGCTTGGCGACATCGAAGCCGGCGTTGCGCTGTGCGATCGTGGCGGGCATCAAATTCGCCCGAACAAAAACAGGATCAGCAGGATGAGCAGGATCAGACCGATGCCACCGCCGCCGTAATATCCGGCGCCGCCGTAGCCGCCTAAATAGCCGAAGCCGCCGAACAATAGGATCAGCACGAAGATCAAAAGAATGAGGCTCATGTTTTCACTCCACGGCGACGCAAGTCAGATGCGAGGCCAAATTTAAGTCCTGGTTGTCGGATGTTGTTATGTTGGCCTGGATCAAATAAACGCATCCGGCCAAGCAGTTGAATACCTGTTGCAGAACCGCGGCGGTTGGGGCGCCGGTCGATGGTGATGCGGCGAGTTGCGGCGACCCATACAGACGCGACACCGGAGTTGGATCGATGGTCATCGATGATGAGGTCGTGGCCACGGTGACGGTTGCGGACTCAATATACGCGCCGCCGATCAGCCACGGCGCAAAATCAAATGTCAGTGTGATCTTCTCGACCGAGGCGTCGATCGGGGAAAAATCGTTGCCGTAGGGCATGGCCGGGTTATACCCTTGTAATGTCGGTTGAGACCCGGTCGTGACCGTGACGCGCAGCGGCGGCATCGTGACGTAGCGCGGCGAACTGCCGAGAATGATCTGTTTGATCGAAGCAATCGCCGAACCAAACCACGCCGTGACGGAACGCGACACGATGGCAAGGGTGGGCAATAGCGTGGTCAGATTGGTCGTACCGCGCACCGCCAGCGTGAGCGCGCCGTCTAGCGCCACCGCGCAGCGGACCGCTGCGGTCGTGATCGTGGTGCTGCCAAGGAAACCGCGCAACCTGGCCGCCAACGTGGCCATGGTGGTGGCGCGCAGCTCGCTCGCCAAGCGAGCGGCCAGTGCCACGACGCCGGACGGCGAAGCATGACCGAATTGCGCAAGACGCGCCGATCCGGTGACAGCAACGTGGCCCGTCACCGATGATCGCGCCATGATCGAGGCGGCCACAGCGCCGACCAGAGCCGCGGCGTGACGCGTCGCGGCACTGGCGCGTTGGGCCAGTGAAGCAAAACCCTTAATGGCGACGGTGCCGCTGGGTGAGGCAGAGCCGCGCAACACCACAAGACCTTTACCGGTTGCTGCCGTCAGCAAACTGAATACTGAGGCTGTGCCGGTGCCGCGCACCGCGGCGAGCGTTTTGCCAATCAGTACGGTCAGCGGCGTGATGCCGCTTGGCACCAGCGCGGCCAATAGCGCGGTGCGGCCGGCGCCGAACAGTGCGACCGCGCCACGCGGCGCAGCGCTCATCGTGGCAGCGATCAAGGCTGCGGCAGGGAGCCGCGCCAGCATAACCGGCAACGCGCTTTTAAGCAGCACCCGACCATGGCCAGCGGCCGTAATGGCGACCAGCGCCCGGCCGAGAATAGTGCCAGTGGCCCTGGCCAATGCCGTGCCGCCAAGCCGCACGCTATGGCGTTGCAGCGCGGCAGCCGCACCAGCGAGGGTGCCGCGTAACGCCAACGCAACTGTGCCGATCGGCACGGCGCGACTCAACGCGGCGAGGCCGGTCGAGCCGGCGATAGCAACTTTTCCGGACGGCGCCGCATAAGTTTTGCTGGCAAGCGCGCCAGAGCCGGTCAATCGACCAAACAACGCGGCGAGATTTTTCCCGGTCTGTGCGACAAGATCGCGGGCCATAAGCGCGACGGTGCCGCGCGGTGCAGCGGCGCGTAACATGGTGCCGATCATGGCCGCGGCAGGCAAGCGAGCGATCAGAACCGGCAACGGGCTGGTGAGCCAAGCCGCGCCGCGGCCCGTCGCGGTCATGGCAAGTCGCACCCGACCGGCGAGCGAACCTGTTGTAACAAGCACAACGACGGCGCCAAGTCTGGCACGATAGAGTTGCGAGGCACCGGCTACACCGGCAAGCACGCCGCCGAGCGTCAGCGCAACGGCACCATGTGGTAACGGCAGGCCGGTCGCGCGAGCGGCCAGGCGACCAGTGATGGCCAATGCCAGCTTGGGCACAGCCGCAGCCGCATCGAGCGCAGCACCGAGCCGCGCCGCAATGGCGACTATGCCTTTGGCTTGGCCGAACGCAGTGAGCGTCGATGCGGAGCGGCCGGATAAAACGGCGCTGCCGTGTGCGGCAGCCTTAGCGTCAAGCCCGACAATATCGACTGCGGACAAATTGAGCCGCGGCGCCGGCAACAATGGTGCAACGACGGTGGTGCGCAGCGACGCCTGCAAGTTGGTGGTCGGATTGAAAAAGTAATCCAGCAACAAACCGCCATAGCGGTACGGCGCGCCGGAGACTGCCGCGACCAGCTTTGGCAGCAACGCACCTGCAAACAGATAGTTTTGCGGATGGGCTTGACCAGCCAGGTGGTTCGGAAAAGCGATGCCGGGAAGCGCACCGCCTGATGTTAAAACTGTTGGTGTCGTCGATAGCGGCTGCACCGCGCCGGGATACCGATAGGCGGTGACTTTGGTCTGGCCAGAACCATGCTGCGGGTCCGCGATACCTGGAAGCGCATTGGCTGGCGTCAGGACGGTCATGGCGTGGCCGTCCTACCTATGCCAGCGTGTAGTTCTCGGTTGCTTGACCAACAAATGGATTAGAGCCGCCGTGGGTGTCATGCGGGCCGTAGCTGATCGCGTTCACGTCGGTAGAGTTATTGTAGTAAACATTGTAATCGATGAAGCCTTTGATCCGGTCGTTTGTCGCCGCCGTACCGGCATCGACCGTCATGCCGTAGGTGCCTGGCTGGGTGTGGTTGGAAATGAGGTTGTTGTAAACCTGACCGTAAATCGCTAAGTCGCCATAAAACTCTATTCCGTTGCCCAGGTTGCCGTCGATCGTGCAATTCATTATTGAACCGCCTCGTAGACCTATGCCGTATCCGCGGCATTTGGCAACGATCGTATTGATTACAAACCCATACCAACTAGCCCAACCCCCTCCAACTGTGTCATGAATATTGCATTGCAAGACGTTTTCGATTAGACCAGCGGCGGCGTTAGAACCGTTTGATCCAGGCGTAACCGATGAAAATAATTCGCACGATATGAGACTGGCGCCGTCTCCGGCGACGCACGTTGTGTCGTAACCAAATTGGTCGAACACACAACCAATCGCTGTGACGGTATTAGCGCCGCAATACACGACTCCCTGGTTTGCGGATGTACCAGAGAATACCCAATACAAACCTTTGATCAAAGTGTTGGTGCTAACGTTCCAATATGCGTTGCACTGGATGACCGGCATGCCGCCGCTAGCGTCGGGTGGCGCCTTGTATCCGGGCGTAGCCGGGTCGTTGGCAAATAGAATGTTACCGTTCGTCAGATCGCCGGCAACTGAGGTCAAAGCAGAAAATACATAATCGTAGGTGTATGACGACGGAGTGGGCGTACCGCTGCCGAGAATAAGAACTTGATTGCCGGGAACGAGTGGTCCGCTCGAACTGGTGTTGGTCCAAAAGTCGGCCCAGCCACCGCCGAGATTCCAGACGGCTACAGTGCCAGTACCTGGCGAGCGGTCAAGCGTAACGGTCGTTGAATTGGTGAACGCGGTGACAAAATACCAACCTGGCGTGAAGCCGGAACCAACTGTGATTTGAATGCAATTTCCAACCATCGCAGCGGTGAATGCAGCCGCCACAGAGTCGGAAAATGTCGTCGTTCCAGTCGCGGTTCCGGCACTCCCGCTGGCCTGCGCCGCATTCTGTTGCGAGTAATCGGTCGCTGCGCCGGCGATGCCGGCGTCGAAGCCGCCGCCGTTGGCGTTGGAGCCGCTGGGTCTCGACCGCCAGACGGCTGTTGGATTGACCGACACAACGCTAGCTCACATTGCCAGGTCCGCAGACCGTCGTATAAAGCTGCTGCGCCGCCGTGGTGTAATAGGTGGCCAGGATCGCTTGGAGATCGCCGACCAGGGCTGCGACCGTGGTGTCAGTCAGCGGCACCGCACCGGCCAGGCCGGTGGCGTCAATGACGGTCGTGCCAACCGGCACGCCGACGATCGCCGAGATGTTGGCGTTCCAGGCCATGACCAGCGCGTTCATGGTGTCCATGTTCTTGGCGAACATCGACACGGCGCTGCGCATCAGCACCACGAAATTTGATAGCTGTGCCAGTTGCGCAGGCGTAGCTAAAGCGACGCTCATTTAGCGCTCCCACCAACCCATGTCGATATTGGAGAACGCCATGCCAGCCGTGATATTGCCGAGGCCCCACATATACAGCAAGAAACTCTGCCCCGGACCAAGGGCCACGGGGGCGTGAACCAATTGAATGTTTGACACCGTCGCTGCGGGTGTTGCGTTGAATGGAAAATCGGCCGGACCAAAGACAAAACGATAATCATCGGCCACGATCGGGATGGTTGATCTGATCTGACCGCCGCCGATGATGGTGCGGGCATTGGGTCCAGCCGCTGGAACAACGACCGGCGTACCGCCCGCGGTCGATGCCGGAAAATATGGGGCGGCGATCGACGGCGCTACTAAATCCATGTTGGTGTTTTGCGTCGGCATGCGATACGCGGCGCCGGTCGCAGGCGAGCCAAGTGCGACGATGGTGGATGGGGCGCGATTGACCGAGTCCAATACGGTGGCGTAGTTCCAGGCCGAGGACGAAGTCGGAGCGGTGACCACAACGAGATGAATGTAATCCAGGAAAATTCGCTTGGCCGCGGCATTGGTCGGCGAATCTGTATTTTGAATCACCAGAGCCGTAGCGGTCGCCGAAAACGAGGCACTCAGGCCAAGCTGCAACGACGTTGCGGCCGGCAATGTCGCTGCGGTAAAATATGAACCCTCATCGACCAACAGGTGCTTGGTCGGCACGATCGAGGATACAATCGTGCCGCCGTAGCGATCGATTCGTTCCGGCTGTTCAATGGCATCGGAAAAAACCTGCGGCAGGCTACGACTGGTGCGACCCGTGACAGCGACCATGGCGTGTTTACTTTCGTATTTAAAGGGTTGGTGTCAGCACAGCGAGGATTTGGCTCAGTAGAGTTTTTATGTCGCTGAGATCGGGCTGGCCGGCCGGCAGACGAACCACCGCACCATAGGCGGCGGTATCGGGCGCACCATTTACCACCGCGACACGGCCCAGCGGATTCGATGGATCGACGATGCCGACCTGCTGGCAGTAGAAAATAGTATCGACGGTCAAGGTGGTGGTGCTGCCGTCGAGATTGGTCAGCACGGTTCCGGCAGGCACCGTGATCGGCACGTTCAGCACGAACTTGCCGGTCGAGTCGGGCGGAATTTGAATCGTTGCCGTGCCTTGCGTCGGAATCCCGGCCATGCACCACTCCAAAAATTAAACACGCATTCAAAGCGGCGCCAGCGTTACTGTGTGGCGAGACTGCGGCACCGTGGCCATGACGCGCGGCGCAGGCATGCTGACGGTGATTTGTTGCGACGGCGTAGTCAGCCAAGACGGCACAGCCACGAGAAACTTGACCAGTTGCGACAACGGCCCGCTGCTCGGCGCGGCGTCGAGCGGCGCCAGCGTAACGCGCGAGCGCGGCGACGGCACGGTGAGCGCGACCCGCGGCGCGGCGGCACAAATGGCCGATCTTTTGGCCGGTGTGGTGATCCAATCCGGGTTGGCAAAGAAAATCTCGAACAAGCGCAGCAACGGGATGCGACCCATTGCGACGATCTTGCCAAGCGTCACCAGGATAGGCGTACACAGCGTCGCGACGCCGTGCCCGGCAAGCTGCAGTGCTGCGGCCAGTGCGACGCGGCCGTGCGGTTGCGTCATCGCAACGATGCGCAGCCGGCCTCGACCGGACAGAATCAGGCTCCATGCCGGTGACGCGGCGGCCACGATCCGCGCCGCGGCGCGACCAAATACACGGGCCGCAAGGTGCAGCGGCGCGGTGGTGATTGTGACGATGGCAATGGCTGCCGTGAGTGCCACGCGGCCTCGCGGGCGCACCAACGAAGCGACGCGTAACGCCAAGCGAGCGGCCAGACCGATGCGACCGAGCGCGCCGCCTTGCGCCAGTTGCGCGACGAAGCCGCGGCCACGTAGCCTGGCTGACCAGCGCGGCGCGACACCGCCCAGCGAAGCCGCAACGGTGCTGCCGAACAGGCCAAGCGCGACGCCAAGCTTTGATGTGGCGCGCGACAAAGCCGCAGTGCCGCGGCCCAATAGCGCAACGGTGAGGCGATGAGTAGATGTGGCGGACAGTGCGGCGCGGGCGCTGCCGGCCAATCTGAGGCGGCCACTGACTGCCGCGATAGCGGCGAGTGCGACCTGTCCGCTGCCGACTAAAATGGCGCGGGTCCGTACCGAGGCTTTGGCGCCGGTCCATGCCGTAACGGCGCTGGTCGAAAGCTGCGCCACGCCGCGGAGCGGCGCTTTGGTGCCGGCAAGTGCCGCGACGCTGCGGCCGAACATGGTGACGACAGCGGCGACTGCTGACGATGGCCAAGTCGTGGCAGCACCAAACACAATACGGGCGGTGCCGATCAATCGCAATCGGCCGTGCGCCGTGGCACCGGCCAGCGAGGCGACAACGGCGCGACCGGTCAGATGCGCGGTATAGCGAAACCCAGCTATGGTCCCCGACACTGCCGCAACAGTGCGGCCCGACAGGGTGACCGTAAAGCCGGCCGAAAGTGTTGCTGCGGATACCGCAGCGACGGCGAGGGCGCGCAGCGTGAGCCGGCCCTGTGCTGCGGCGGTGAAACCGGAAACATTGGCGATCGAGGCGGTGACCAGTGGCAAGGTCGCGCTGACCGCAGCGGCGATGCTGGACCATGCCGCGGCGGTGCGGCCGGAAAGTTGGATCGTCAAACGAACGACAGGTGTGGCGGACAGCGCGGCAAGCGCGGTGCCGATCAGGCTCACTGTGCCGCTGGCGCCAGCGATGCCAACAGTTGACGCCGTGATGCGGCCGACAAGGAGCAATCTGGCGGCAACATTCGTTGCCGCACCAAAGCATGCCGTTGCGCCACGACCAACAAGACCGATAGCGAAGCGACTCGGCGACGCGGCGGACCAGCCAGTCAACGCCGCCGCTGATAAATTCAACAGTGGTGCGCTCACGCTGCGGCCGGCACCGGCACCGAGCGCGCGACCGAGCAAGCTCACAATTCCAGTAAGCGATAACGTGCCGGACCAAGCCAAGCCGGTCACGGTTTGCAGCCTCAACCGGCCGCCAGGTGTCGCCACTAGACTGATAGCAGAAGCGACGCGGCCGGCAAGGTTAAGGCGACCAAAAGCTGTGCCGCGCGCCAGGTGCGCGAGGGCGCCGCGGCTGCCGAGCAACGCGGACCAGCGCGGCGTGACGTAACCCGACGTGGCCGCTGCCAGGCGCGCCGTGAGCGAGGCGATGGCGCGCAGATAAGAGGATGGGCCGAACAACACCGCCGCGCCACGGCCGAAAAGTATCAGCGTGCCACGAACCGATGACGCCGCCGACATGACAGCGCTGGCGCTGCCAGTCAGTTTGACCTTGGCCCTGCCGCCCGTCGTGCCGGCCAGCACAGCATTGCAACGAGCGGCCAAAACAAGACCGGCTGCCGAGGTGGCGTAAGCTGTTGCCGCCAACGCGCCGAGGCTACGCAACCGCACAAGCGGCGCCAAGTTGACGATGGAGCGCAACGCGGCTATGCCGCGCGCACCAATGCTGAGCAGGCCGCGCGGCACCAGCACGGCCGATACCACGACGCCAAGGCGACCTAACAGAATGGCGACGAGTTTTGGTGTCGTGGCGTAAGTTTGCGACGCCAGCAATCCTGTTGTGCTAAGAACAGCACGCGCTGCGGCAGAGTTGCGGCCAGACAGTGCGGTCGTTGCCTGGGCCTGCAGCGCCTGGACCGTGGCCGGCCCGGCATCGCCAAAGGTCACCTCACCGAACGTACCGGGGCCGAAAAACATGCGACGGCTCCGTGGTTATGCCGCCTGCGCCACGTCTCCATGCGCTGGTTGTCGCAACGTTGTTTTGAATATGTCGCGGTAATTGCCGGTCTCGCCGGCCTCGCCGGCCTCAAGTTCGTCTGCGGGAAAATCAACGACAGGTTCAAGGCCGCGCAGCACCGTGATCGGCGTCTGGTTGTCCTCGATGTTCAATTCCTCGACCATCAGCTTTTTCTTGGGCAGACGAATCTCGATGTCGAGCGCGCGAAGCTCGCCGTCGATACGATTGGCTTCGACCTGTTGGTCGGGGGTAAATGTGCCGGCACCGCCCGTAATATCGCGAACGCGATCGGCGAGTTCGTCGGCGTAGGCTTTCATGACCGGCTGCAGGATGCCCAGCACGTTGCGCAGGAACAGACGTGTGGCCGGCTTGAGCTTCGCCTTGTCGGCGACCTTTTGGCCTTGGATGACCTGTCCGTCCAGATACGTGATGGCATTCTGCAAGTCGATCAGAACATGCATTCTGACCGTTGACATTGAGACCTCACTCTTGCGCGGTAACCCCCGGTATCAGCGAACGCGTCTTGCGGAAATGATGCCCCAGGCCGAGACCGTACCGGCTCCGAACACTGCCTCTACGACCAAATAAACCGTCGTGGTGGAACCAAGACTGATCCGAATTTTAGGAACGACAGAACTTACAATACCAGAGTAGCTGCCCAATATCGTGTTGGGATAACCGGCCGCACAGTAACGCCCCGGCGTTGTCGTATCGAGGGCGGCCGAGGTCGTAGAGATTGACGACCCCAAAAATGAAATCGTGGCGGCGCCGTTGCCGACAAAACTTACGTTGCTGTCAACGTCCCAGTCGCCAGCCGTCAGCGAAATGGAGGCCAGGTTGATGGGGGTCGCTGTCGTCAGCGATGACGGCGAGGCCGCCGCAACGGAAGCGGAAATGTATTCGCCGACTGTACCCGCTGCAGCGCTATTGTTGGTGGTCGTACCGACAATATTGAGACCCAAGGCATCGCCCCAGAATTCTGCATCAGTTGTGCCGCCAGAGTTGAGCCATCGATATGAGTGGCCGCGGCGCATTTCGGCAGCAACGCCCTGTCCGCCAGCGCCGAGAGCGGTGTCGAAGGCGCCGTCGAAAAACAAGAATCCCTTGCGGAACGGCTTGGTGCCGCCAGACGCTATGTAGCAAGCTGCCGTGGGTGAGTTGGCGACAAGTGACGGGTACGCCCCTGACGTTAAGCCGAGAGCGTAAGTCGCACCGGTATTTGAAGTGAACGGCGCCTCATCGATCAGCGAGCCGCCGTTGTTGGCGTCGAACTGGTTGAGCGTTTCACCGCCAGCGCCAGCCAGGCGGAAAACAAGACCCACGATGCCGGCTGCGATCGAAGTGGCGCCAAAGATAATCGTGTTGCCGCTGCCGACTCCTGCCCCGGTGGCGTTGGCCGACATGACAACCGTCGTGCTGGTAGTCGATAGCACGGTGGTGGCGGCAGGAATGACGGACGGACTGGTCGAGTCCATAATCAGCATGCCGTTAATCACATAGGCCGGCACGGAAGCAAAATGAAGCGTGGCGTTGCCGCTGGCCGTGGTGCCGTTGGTCGCCAGGCTTAGGGTGTCATCGTTGACACCGACGCCGGTAAGTCCTTCGGAGCCACTTGAGGCGCTGCCGGCCCAGGTTCGGAAATCGGAAGTTCGCGCGGCACCGACAACGGCAAGCTCGCCGGTCGTACTGAGAATGCCGAGTTGCGCTGCACCGATGAAAGCCAAACCGGTAAGCGAATCCAACCAACACTTGGTGGTCGGCAGATATGGTGGCGTGGTCGCCAGATCAGATGACGATACCGTGGCCGGACCGATAAACACGCGATTGAAGCGATCTACAACACCCGTGCCGCCAGTGAAGCCGAAATAATTGCCGAGATAGAACGTCCCGGCGTTGCCGGCCACCGACGTGGTATCGGTCCAGGTGCCGCCAGTGATCGCGACGTTGGCGGCGCTTTGCGTTGCGATCGAGCCGAGGCCGAGGTTGGTGCGCGCGGTGGCGGCGACCACGTCCGAAAGATTATTGGAGGCTTGCAGAAAGTTGGCGACATCTTCCGCCGCGGCACAGACGATGATCTGTTGATTGCCGGTCAGGTTGATGGCTGCGTTGCCATTGGTCGAAGCCAGCGTCGTGCGGCCGGTCAGGTTGTTGGCGCCGGAGTGATACACCGCCGAGAAGATTTCGGAGTTGACGCCGTCGTGAAAGGCAAACCGATAAGTCGTGCCGTCAACGCCGCCAGCCAGCGCAATGGTATTGAAGCCGGCAACGGCCGCACCGAGCGCGATGGTGGTGCCGGTCCCGGTGGTCGAGCTTAACTGCTTGACCAGATTGAGAAATGCCGGATTGCTCATGGCGGGGATGGCTCCCTTCGCCTGGCACGGTTTGCGAAGCTATGACTTAGTCAAATACGACTTGACAAAAATCGGAAAACTCAAACTGAGTTTTTACGCGGCGCTGAGCGTCATGGCGGCAGCGGCGAAGCTGGCGATGACATTGGCCGGAATCGATTGCTGGACGATCTCGCGGCACATGAAATTGCCGGTGGAACTGGTCCATACCGCGTTGCCGGACGTAGGCGCCGAAGCGCTCGATGACAGCGTGAACGTATCTGTGGTGTTGTTGGCCGCGTAGGACACGGTATAGCCGGTGAGGGGACCGGCCTGAGTCACGGTGGGGAAGGTGCCGCCGAACTCGACCGAACAAACAACCGGCGCACCGGCCGCGAAGCTGGCCCATGCCGTGGCGAACGCCTTGCCGGTGATCACGCCGCCGTTGCCGGAACCGACCGAACTCATCGACACCGGCTGCCAGGCAAAGTTGCCGAGGAAATCCCACAGCAACAGATTGCCGGACGTGGCCGCATCGTAAAGACCCCAGGCAATGACGGTGCCCCAGCCGGCGCCAGTGGCTTGCGCGAAGGTGATGATGGCGCCGTTGGTATCGGTCGAGGGACCAGTACCGCTCGGCACGCCAAACGCGGAGAACAGCAACACGTCGGTCGAACCGGAACCGGCGCTGGCCGAATTGGCATTCAACGTGATGGTGGTGCCGATCCAGGACGTGAGAACGCCCAGATAAGCGCCCTTGGTCACATCGTAAACGGCCCAGCCCAGCCCGGAGTTGCCCGATGCCGTGATCCACGGCACGGTCGAAACGTTCGGACCGGTAATGGTCGGCGAAGATGCCGAGATCGTGCTGGCCGCGGTCGCGGTGCCGGAGACCTGGACCCGCGCATAAGCAGTGCCGGAAGTCGAGACCTCGGTAAAACCGGTGCCGGCATCGGTGCCGACCGCAGTGAACAATGCGAGCCACACCGTGGGCGTAGCCGGCACGCCGGACAAGCCGGTCAGGTTCTGCAGGATGTTCGGCGCGGAATAATTGGTGAGACCTGACATTGGCTGGGACCTGAAATGTGTTTGGTGAAAATGAATTCGGTTTGACGAAAGCGCTATTTGCACAGTCTGGCTGAGCAAAGCGCGGCAAACTTAAACTGAAAATGGTGGGGACCGCGGCACTGCGAATGACGCGGTCCCAGATCATACGCCATCGCAAAAATGGCGGGACAGGAATAAGTTACGCCGCGGGCGGGGGCGGGGGCGGGGGCGGGGGCGGCGGTGCGACGGAAGCGGCAAGGGACGCGGTATCGGCCGCCAGCTTGGTAGACGCGGCCGAGATATTGGCAACGGCGGCCTCGACGGCAGCGGGATTGTTGGCCGCGACCGCGGCAGTCAGTGCCGCGAGTTCGGTCTGCACCGCGGCATCGAGCGCAGCGGCGTTTGTTGCAAGCGTGGCAACGGCAGCATTGAGATCGTCGATGGCAGCCATGGCGGAAATCTCCTGTTTGACGATTTGGGCAAGGGACTGTTGGGCGTTATCGATCGAGCGTTGCAATGCAAGCGCCCAGTCAGGTGCGCCGCTCCACGGAAATTGCCACGACATTGACGCGGCCCTTTCCGTGTTTGTTTGGTTGCGCGAAGCGGATTTGAACCGCTTTTATAAATCGAATTGACCGGCGTGAAATTTGCGGTGACAATTTGCGCACAGACAAACACACTTGGCCAGTTCCGCTATAAACTGCGATGGCCATCGCCGGGAAAGACTCGATCCAATTGAAAATAGTTTCTGAGTGGGATCGCGGTGGTGTGCTTCAAGACAGATCGGATCAGGCTCACCACATCGAATACAGCCATGTGACCGAAAGTGCGCAAGCAACTGTTCACAGATTGGACGGTTGGCGGCGTCGTTCTGGCGCACTCGTTTACGATGGCGACGCTTGCGTTGCGGATCGGCGTAATACGCCGCATTATAAGCACGGCTATAGATTTTCCTGGCTGCAAGGTCCTTGATCGGCATGGTTAGATCGTATAGAACGAAGCAAGAACGGTCAACGCCAATCATGTGGTTGCGCGAGTAAGATTTGAACTTACGACCTGTAGGTTATGGGCCTACCGAGCTACCGGACTGCTCCACCGCGCGATAAATCAATTGGAGTAATATATATGTCAGATTGGCCCTGCAATGGCCGAACCGACATACAAACTACTCTGGAACAAATAGATCGACGCCGGGATCGGGCGGCCACGATTGCTTTTGAGGCGTCCCGGTCACTGCCGCCTATAGCGGACTCGGCGCAAACCAAAATAAAAAAGAGGCTGCACGCTTTGTCGTTGGTCGCCATGTGATGCGCCACAACTCATCGTGCCACTGTATCCCTTGTCGGGGTGCCGTTGTATTGGCGTAGCCTCTAACAAATTCGCGATCCGATTCTCTATCTCTCAGCGGCACGGACCAAGCCGGACGAACAGACAACATGGAAATGTGAAAGGCGCAGATCATTTACATGACACGCACTCCCGGCCACGCTCAACAACGAAAAAACCCGCCGTTTGTGGGGCGGGTTTCGGGGCGGACGCAGCTACGTCAGTTTGTGCAGCGCTTATATACTATCCGGCAGACTAAGTCAAGGGCCAGCCGGACATTTAAGCGCCAACCGCCGCGATCGAGGAACCTGACGTGAGGCCGCGGAACGCGCCGCACACCGCATCGACCTGGTCGGCGTGCGCGGACTTCGGGCCAAAGCTGCACAGTTCGTCAATGAAGGCTTGGTTCCAATGGCCGACCAGGAGCTTGACGAGATTGTTTTCGCATTGCGCGGCGAACGGTTCGGCGCGCCGCATCTTCGCCGTGGTCAATGGGCCAGTGCCGGAATCCTCGCGTTCGACCCAGATCGAATAGCCCTGCAGCATTGCGACGAAAGTGTGTGCCTGGAACTTGCCGGCGCCGCCTGGGTCCTTGGGTATTCTGATTTTGACCCCATTGCCGTGCTGCGCCGCATCCATGGCCGCTTGCATGACCAAGACGCGTTCCAGATCAGCCGGACCCCACCGGCCACGCACCACGTCGATCACATAAAAGACCCGCGTCGCCCGGTCGCGCGCCAGCAAGACGCCAACCGTATAATCCGGATCGGTATAGCTCGCCGTCTCCGGCGACGCCGCGGTGTCCCAGGAGCGATACATATCGAGCCGGGAGAAATCCGGAATCATGTGGACCGGATTGTCGAACCAGGCCCGCTTGAACAGGCCGCCCTCCGGCGCGGTGGGGCGTTGCTGGAATTGGCCGGCGATAGCATGACTCGACATGGTCGCTTGCATGTCGCGCAATGCGGAGATCGGGAAGCGCGATGGCCACAGCGGCTCGCCTGCCTTGCGGCAGTCGTGCCAGACCTCGCCAAGCTTCGGACCGCCATCGGTGCCGGCACTTGTATCAGTCACGCGCTTGACCTGCGGCGATTTCTTGGCACGCGGATTCTTGGGCGCGGCCGGCACTGTGAACACATGCGGATGGTGGCGCTCGAATTCGGCCGGCAGACACACATGCACGCCGTTGAACTCGCGCGCCAGGATGTGGCCGACCAGATCGTTCTCGGCCGACCGCTGCATGCCGATAATGTAGATGCCGTTTTTTCTATCATCCAATCGGCTGTTGAGAACGTTGTCCCATTTGCTCAAGAACGTGACGCGATCGAGTTCAAAGCTTTTCGATTCGATGTTGTGCGCGTCATCGATGCAGATGATGTTCGCGCCAAATCCGGTCAGGCCGGAATTGACCGACATGGCGCGGCGCCGGCCGCCGACCGAGTTGGTGAAATTCTGGATTTGCGCGTCGCGCAAACTGAAACGGTCGCCCCATCGTTTCTGATACCACGGCGATTCGATCAGGGATCGGCACTGCGTCGAATGCAAGTTCGACAGTTCCTGGCCGTAGCTGATGAACGCCATGCGGGTGCCGGCACCGCGCCATGAGCCAGGTCTGATATACAGGCCGCGCCGCTGCGCCTTGTCAGGCACCGACTGCGCCCAAACCCAGGCCGGCAGGAACACATTGATGCCGATGCTTTTCATATGCCGCGGCGGCATGGTGATGATCAGCGGCCCCTTGATCTGCCAATCGACCGCGGCGGTGAGATAATCCGCCATGCAGTCGATGTGCCAGTTGGTCTGATATTCTGCGGTCTCAAGCGCGTTGTGCCAGCCGGCGCGCATGAACTCGCCCAGCGAGCCTTCAAAAGCCAGAGCGTCGTTACCGAACCGATCGAGCAGAGCCATGGTGTTTCAAGCCGGCAACGGCGCGTAGGCACCGGGCGGCGGCAACAACAACACCTCCGCATCCTCATCCGGTTCGACCGATTGTTCCGGTATTCCCTTGTCGATCAGCACCAGCAAGCGATGGCGCTCGCGGCTTGGCAATGCGGGATTGCCTTTCTCGTCGATCAGGCGGCATAGCCGCGACAGTTCGATGTTCTCTGGCAACGTCAAGCGATGCGGATCGATGCCTTCTAGCAACACCTCGGCAGCGTTGCGGCCGGTGATCTCCAAGGTGCCGCGCATGTTCATTTCGACCAGCGATTTTTCGGTCTCGCCCAAACGATGCTTGGACAGATGAATGGTCATGGCGACGGCGGCGCCGGCCGCGCCGGCCATGGGACGGCCTTCGGCGTCGAGACCTTGCGCCCAGCGCCATTGCAGGCGCTTCAAGGATGCCCTGTGGCCGACCTCGACATCGCCCCATGTCTCTTTGAACCGGGTATCGTCGCTCAAGTGCCGTTTGAACGCGGTCAAGGAAATGCCCAGCATGAAAGCGGCTTCCTCTTGCGTACAGCCGATGATTCCGGCCCGCTGCAACACCACGTAATCGATAGGTTTCTTGGCAACCATGAGATTATTTCGTCCTTGAAAAGGCGCGCCAACAGGCGCATATTTACGGGTAATTATACGCACCCCAACAAGAGCGCCCGAACCACGGGCGAGATGAGGTTCCTTGATGGCCACGTTGTTTGATGCCAACACCGATAACCGTCACGCCATTGCGATGTCGAATCGCGGCACGGTTAATCCGGACGGCGTATCGATCAAAGGCTGCAACTACATCTACGCGCCGAAGGGCCAGGCCGGCGAATACGCGCCGCTCGCCGCCAATCCGTACCGCGGCTGCGGCACAGGTTGCGCGTACTGCTATGTGCCTCTGATCACCAAGCAAACCAGGAAAGAATTCGACGCTGGCGCGGTGTCGCGACAAAGCTATCTGCAGCACCTGCGCAACGACGCGGTCAAATACATGCGCGCCGGCATCACCGAACAATGCATGTTCTCATTCACGTCCGATGTCTACAATCCATCGAACACGGAATTGACCAGGCCATCGATCGAGATTATCCGCAATCACGGTCTGGCATTTTGCGTGCTGACCAAACACGGCCCGCGGGCGCTGGTTGACATCGACCTTTATCGCCCCGACCGCGACGCGTTCGCCTCAACCCTGACATCGCTGGATGACGCGTTCTCACGCAAATGGGAACGCCACGCCGCATTGCCGGCCGATCGCATCAACGCACTTGAGCAATTCCACAACGCTGGAATCTTCACATGGGTGAGTTTAGAACCGACACTCGACTGCGATGCCTCGATCGAGATCGTGAAAGCAACCCACGAGTTCGTAGACCTGTTCAAGATCGGCCGCGTCAACTATCTGCCGATGACCAGGACCACGGACTGGAAGGACTACACGCTACGCATTTGCGAGGTGGCCAACAAACTGGGCGCGCAACACTACGTCAAAAAAGACCTGCAACCTTTTCTCCCGGCCGGATATCATAACCCGCTGCGCGTCCCGCAGCATCATTGAGGGGCTGCCTATGAAAGTTTACCTGACGGTGGATAAGCGCACTTGCGATGGCGCAATTCAAATCAGCATCGGTAATGATCGCATGGGCTATCGCATCGCTGGCCCAAAATACGATGGCAGCGGTAAGACGCTACTCAAAAAAGAACTGAGCGAGCGCGACCGCGAAGAAATTAGATCATGGCTCGACGGAGCAGAGTAACAGGACGTATGTAGTCATGTCGATAGTTCACGTTACAGAACGAGAAATCCAAAAGGTCGTAGATGAGGTCTTGAATACGAACGAATGGCCCATCTACAAAACTGACGACGATAGGGGCTTGGAACAATCCGAATATTTTGAATTTGCGAGGGCCGTTTGCCGCAAGCTCGGCCTCTTATATTGGGGCAACGAGAGCGGCGACTAACCGCCGACAAAGCATGGAGAACCAAAATGAAGCCTAGCCGTCGCGCCTTCCTCGCTACAGCCGCCGCTCTACCTGCTGCGACTGCCGTTCTTTCCGCACCGACCGTCGCGGCGCTGCCGCTTGAATCAGCGACGCCCGTTCTGACGCCCTACATGGAATATCCGTGGCGATGGATGGTCAGCCATGATGATTATAGTTTCTCGGAGGAATTTGAGACGCTGGAAAAGGCCCTTGAATTTGCAAGGATCGAGGGTGCCGAAGTCGTCGCCGAATGCCAGATGCAGGATTTTTCTTTATCGCTCGGCGGTGACGAGGTTCTGGAAGCATTGCTAGGCACGAACGAAGAATTGATCGGCGAAGGCGAGTTCATAGACGCCACCAATGAGCAGCGCGACGATCTCGGGAAGATGGTAACCGCTGCAATCGAGGCGTGGGCAATCAAGCACCACATATCGTTGACCGCTTGGAGCTTCGCCGGCATTCGGAACAAGCAAAAAGTTGCCGGTTAACCGCCGACAAGCATGGAGACTAAAAATGGCTAAGAAATTTCCGAAAGTTCTATACGTGAAGATCGAGCAGGAACGCGACGGGACGTATTATTTTAATCCAGCGGACAGTGTGCTCGATCTCGCGGAGATGGGCGAACGCCATAAAATAGGCGTTTACAAATTGACCAGCACCACAACGGTTGAAGGTGTTGTCAGGTACGGGCCGAAGCATACATCGAAATAGGTACATGCTCGTCCAAAGCAGGGAGATTGAAATGGGCCATAAACATTTTGTTGTTTGCGACGGTTGCGATGCGGAGGAACTGATCACGCGACCGGAAGGTGAAGCGCCGCCGTCTTTTAAGTCGGTCACGATTTCCCTCAACGCGGGGGCGGACAGCCTCTACGACCTGTGCCCAAGCTGCGAGCGCTGCTTGCAGGAAAACGCCAACCCGAAAAAATGGCCGCGCATGGCCCGACCGGAAGCTGCCGGTTAACCGTCCAAAGTAGGGAGATTGAAGTGACTGACATTGGCAATTGGCCCGACTTGATCGAAAAGCGGCGCGGTTACATTATGCATCTCGACGAACTGGCGCGGACATTGCAGCGCTACGCTGTTCTCTCGCCGGCAATACGCACCAGGCTGCTGGCCGACAAGGGTGACGATCTCGCATGACGCCGACCGAGGACGATATCACCAAGTTGCGCGCCATGCTCATAAAGCACGATCGGTTCATGATCAGGGAGAGCTATGCCATGCAACTGCTATCCGTTGTTTCAGCCGCGGCGCTGATCTATGCAGCAGATTGCGACATCAAAGTTTTGGTAAGTCTCATGCCGTCCTTCGTTCTATTCGGTATCGCCTTTGTGCAAGCCATCTCGGTGCGCGCCAGCGCCCGCAACCAGCTTGAACGGTTGATGAATGAGGGAGAGCCGCAATGAAACTCCGCGAACGCATTGACGCCGCGACGCTTCGATTACTGAAAAGCCGCTACTGTGTGGCGGCAATGATGCTGGTCGTGTCCGCTGTGGTCATGGCAGCCGGCCTGACAACTCCATTGCCGTTTTTCAACGTCGCCGACGCATGGCTGTCGGGGACGTTGTTCACCATCGCGTTATTCAACTGGCTCACGCCGCTCCGCATACATGACTTGCTGCAAGACCTGCCCGCTGCACAGCGCGCACACTTTGAGCGTCAAGCCCAGGAAATTCTGGAACGCGTCATTGCCGATGCCAAGCGCCGGGGCATCATTCCGCCAGGCGTGGGGATAGACATGAGCATGGGCAAAATGCTGGTGCCGGAGGACGACGATGGATCAACAAAACATTGATATCGGATGTTGAAAGTTTCCAGCCATAGCATCGAAATTCTGTGCGCCAAGTACGACATCGATCCAGGGAATGTCTGCGCCATCATGACCGCAATGCAAGCATGGGCCGATGGCTAACCGGTGCCGCGCTACGCCGACATCATCCATAAATTCGGCACCGCTTTCGCCGGACGGCGGCTTTGGGATTTTGCGTTTGATGAAAAATCCATGCATAAGGAAATGCTGTTGCACACCGTGCGTTACACAGCAATCCATCGGTTCGGTTTTGTCATCCCATCGCGCGAACTGCTTGACCAGCTTCAATGCCATCAACCGATCTTGGAGGTCGGCGCCGGCAGCGGCTACATCACCGCCTTGATGCGCCACCGCGGCATTGATGTCATCGGCACCGACGCGCTTCGCCAAAACTACGGCTTTGTCTTTGGCGCTTATGATGCCAATCAACTGACGATGAATGCCACCGAAGCGGTGCGGCGCTTTCCTGATCGCAATGTGTTCTGCGCTTGGCCAACGTTGGGCTCAACTTGGTTGCGTTATGCGCTGCAGGCCATGACAGTAGGCCGTCGCGCCATACTCATCGAGGAAAGCGCTTGCGCGGAGCCAAGCACCTGGCAATATCGGGACCGCTGCTTTGGTCGAGAATCTTCAATAGACATTCCCATTTGGCCCGGCATGCATGATTACGCCGCAACGTGGATCAAGAAACCATGCACGATGAGGGGCAAGTAAATGGCAGACACCATCAACCTTATCGATTTGCGCGAGCGCATCGCGCTGGCGACAATGCCGGCCACGCCGACGCACTCTGCACAGCGCACCGCCGATCTCGCGATAGGCAACGGACTGGCGGATCGAACTGTGCATGATGCAGGATTCACGGTCGGCGATCTCGCGACGGCAATAGCCGACGCCTTGGCAGCGGCGCGCACCAACAAACCGGCATTCTCGCCAGCGGAACGCGACCTGATATTCAAGGCGCTTGCGCTCGCGTCTCGCGTGTGACGCAAACCTTATCAGATCAAGCATCAAACCGAATTATTTTCTCCAATGATTGCGGGCGAAACCTGCCGCTAACCCATTGATGTTCGCAACTCAACCCGCACGCGTGTTTGTAATTTGCTAAAATACAAATATCAGGTCAGGAATGGTTCCTGGCCACGCTGTTTGAAAAGTGAATGGAGAAACACAATGGCCAAGAAGTCAAAGCCTATCGGCGTTGGCGAGATCGTCCACGTCAAGCTGGCAGGTGGTGGCGTTGGTGACACCAAATACGAGGTGACCGCCATGGGCACGCACTCATGCCGTATCCGCGAAGCTGGTATTGCACCGAACGGCAAGCCCTACGCTGAGTACCTGTTCGACGCTTCGCTGTTGGTGCGGTCATGACAGACATAGTCACGATCACACTGCGCGTCGAGGATGCCGAACCGATCCTGCGATCGGCCGCCTACCGGGCCGCCAAGAACTCATCGTTCTGTGACTACATCACGCGCCGGACCTACAATCCACCGGCCAACCCGAACGAGGAACACCGAAAGTACTGGGCCGACGAATTCCGTAAAGCGAAAAGAATGGTCGAGGTTTTCGGTGTCGAGTATGAGATGGTCAGCGAACAAGAAACGCTGACCGTTCATATCCCGATGAAGAATGAGAAGCGCAAGCCGATCAAGATCGACGGCAAGCTGTTCGCATACAGCGTGTCTGGCGGCGTGCCCGATCCAAAGAATGCGATGCCTTGCTATCGCGGTCAGGTCCACAGCGAAGCCTGTCACGCCGCGGCCGACCGCGTGGTGCGCAAGTGGCGCGCTGCGCTCGGTCTGCCAGACTGGCAACGCAAGAACGATCAAGCCTTGGCAGCGTTGCCCAAGGTCCGCGCCGCCACGCTCAAAGCGTTGAACGACGGCATCAAGACCATCTGACACATAGTCCCGCGGCGGTATATATACGCCGCGGGATTTCTTTTTGCGTCAACCCTCGACCGGACGGCCGAACACCTTCCAACCCAACAGCCCGAACAACAGAAACTGCAACAGGCTCGACGCCAGACCGATGCCGTGGCTGTACGGCCCGAACGCCATCAGGCCGCCGCCGACACCAAACAAGAGCCAGAGCAGCATCAACACATAAAAGCAAATCTTCATAGGCATAGCGTTTCGCTCCTTGGGTTATAAAATACCTTTGAGAACCAATCCGATGTAGCGCACCTGCGCCTGACCCTCGTTCTTGCCATCGGCCTGCCATCGCGCCACGATCTGGCAATGCAATGCCTTGGCCAGTCCGATCACGGCGCGATCGAGAATGGCGTCGCGCTGGCGCAGCACGCCGACCATGCCATCTGGCTTGAGGCCGGCAAGTCTCGCCAGTGCCACCTCGACATGATTGCCGATCATGGCCAGACCGGTGCCATCGGTCAGCACCACGCCGATCGTCTCACCGGGCGCGACCTCGCGACGGGCCGCAAGGATGAAGGCTTGCTCCCATGGCGAGCCGTGGGCGTCGAGATCGAACACGTTGAACGCCGACAGATCGATGCCACGCATGACGCGGCGATTGTCGGCGACAAAGCAACGCCGCTCATCGCGCGCCCATTCCTTGTCGCAGCCGGTATAGTGCTCGGCCAGGTGCCACACCGCCTTGTGCATCTTGCCTGTGCCGCAGAACGCGTCAAACACTTTAACCGGCCCGTCGATCGCGGACAGGCTTTCATCGATGGCGTCTAATACGTTGCGCCTGATCTCGGCCTTGGCCGTCAGCGCATTGGCGCTGTTGTTTTGTTTCTGAGTCTTAACCATCGTAGCCATACCTTGGTTCATCGCGATCACCAGGTCACGTTGATGGTCGATAGCTCGACCTCGATACCGGGAATGTCGGCCATGACTTTCTGCAAGCCCTGCAGCGCGTCGGCCTGGCTCGCCAGCGGGCCGCGCACGCTGATCCAGAACTCATCTTGCACGCTTGACGTTTCGATCTCGCGCACCAGAATCGCGTCGTCCGGTCCGGTGAGGCCAAGAATTTCCTTATCGGAGAATCCAAGCCGGTGCGGATCGGGACCGCCATTGCCGATCAGGTCGCGCAACGTGTCGGCCAGAATGCGCTCATCCCAGTCGGAGTTCTCCGGCAGCTTGTTCAACGCCAAGGCCAGGGCGGCATACTCGGCTTCATTCAGACCGGAGACCACGCGGCAATCGATATCCTTGAGGCCGGCCAGCTTGGCCGCGTCCAGCGTTGCCTCGCCACCGATCAATTTCCCGTCAGGGCGGATCACCAGGGGCGCCACGAAACCGAACGCCGTGATGGAACCGGCGATCTGATCGATCTGATCGCGGCCGTGCTTCCTGGCGTTCTTGGGGTCTTTCTTGATGGCGCCGATCGGCCGGGTCTCGTTCTTGACGCTTGGACCGGTAGGGGAGGGGGGTGAAACTTTTTCCGTCATGACCTCTTGTTATCCTCTGTGAGGGGCGTAAGGTGAGTGCGTATAATTAACCGGGTCTGGCCCCGGCGTTGCCGGGACCAGCCAGAAAGGCAGTCCCATGTTTGTCGAGCGCGAGCTATCGACCACGCCGTTGTCGCCAGTCACGCCAGTGCCACCATCGCGGTCTGGCAGCAGCTTCACAGTGTCCAGGGTGTTTGAACGCGATATGATCGCAGCGTTCGCTATACCAGAATTCTTCCTACCAACTCCAAGACAGAAGCCGGACGGCCGCGACGTGCTGCGCCGCGCCGCCGATATCATGGAGCAGCGCGGCCACTGCCAAAACACGTTTATGAACAGTGACGGTGAGGTCTGCACTGCCATGGCGATCGGCCTGGCAATCAATGACCCGGGCGGACCGCACGCTTGGTTAAACAATCCGCTGTTTGATGCCGCGTGGACGCGGCTCATGGGTTTCGTCTACGGATTAGACCCGTTGTATTGGGAGCCAACCGCTGGTCTAAGCGCCGTCTGTTCCTGGAATAACAGCAAAGGTTTCACCGGAGATAAGATCGTGGCGGCGATGCGTGCCGCCGCGGCGGCGTGAGATGACCTGGAACGAGTTCAAGGACAAGGTCGATGCCGCGTTGCGCCTGACCGGCCGCGACGGCTCGGTCCCGATCGAATACATTTCGATCAAGACTCATGCCGGCGAAAATGTTGAGCTATGGATCGAGCCGCAGGAACCGCGGCTGCAGATTTGGAACGCAGCGTCTGCCGGCGCGTTGCAGCCAAAGGCAATCGGCCGATGAAACCCTTGGTCATAGCATTGGTAGCAGCCGTCATCGCGATCATGATGCTGGCGATGCCGGCGCGGCACAGCAAAGCCACCAAGAAGTTTTGCTACACCACCACCAATCATCAACCGATCCAAGGCGCCGGGCCGGGGTGCCCCAAGGTCCACGATGCGGAGATTACGGCGCCTAATCTCCGCATAGCGACAGCCATGCTGTCATAACCCAGAATGGAGAATGAACAATGTGCGACTATAGTCTACACAACGTGATGACCAGAAAGGCCGCGATCGGCGACAAGCTGATGACCACAAAATTCCCGTCAGGCACGGGCGGCCTGTGCGACATCAATGATCCTCGTGTCGCGGTATGTTTGATGCCAGGCACCGAACTGGCATTCGCGCAACAAGTCACCCGTGCCGGACTCTTTGGCATTGCCTTTACCACAGCCAGGCTTGGACGCTTCCGGCAAATCAATACCGATGTCGCGCACACCCACCATGACGCGGTCGAGTTCGCCGATGGCAAGGTGTTGTTGCTGCACGCCATGTCGGCTTGCCAGTTCGTCACCGTGCTGCAACTGCCGGCCAAGGCTGACGGCGAAAGCACGCTGGTCGATCAGGTCGAGGATCGCCTGATAACGCCAGCGGAAGCCAGCGAGATGGTGCCGATCCCGATGCCACGGCGGCGCGTCGTAGAGTACGTACCACTGGTGGCGCTCGTGGCGCTGCCGGGGTTTCTATCGGCCATGACCGTGGCGATGTTGCGCGGCTTGGGCGTTCTCTGACATGAGCGTGATACTCGCCAACTGGGCCGCGATCTGGATTCTGTTCAACGTCCTGGTCGCTGTGTGGATGGACCATCCTCAACAGACCGTCAAAACGTCACCCAGTCGGGCCTGACGGCGCGGAGCGATTGGAGACGGGCCGGCATGTAATAGTCGAGGTGCTTGCCGCAACTGCCGCACACCAAGACGCGCCACTCCGGCGCAAACGTTGTGCCGGTATGCTGACTATAGCCGCGGCATACCGGCTCATGAGCGCGGCCTGGAACGCCGCGGCACCATTTCACGGTGTTGCGGCGCTTGCCGGGAATTCGTGTGGCCGGCTCTTTGGTATGGCGAGCGTCGCGGATCAGCGCGGCGCGGCGTCTGCGCTCACTCATTGCTCGGTCCAGGCGTCAACGTCGCCGCGTCATAGCCGGCCAGGTAGGCCCATAGGCCAAGGAACGCCGCAGCGACGGCAATCATAACCAAAAAGAAAAACCACATGACGGCCGTCCATTAATGTTGCCTTGAGGGCACCTTAACCGACTTAATGTGCGCTTGAGGCAACATTAACCGGGCTGAGTTATAGACCGGAACACTATGGCTCATGCTCCGATAATCCGCTCGATGCCGGCGCGTTCTGCCTTGCACAACATGTCCCAGGTGCCAACGCTGCCTGGCAGCGGAAAGCCGATCACCAAATCGGGCTTCCATTCCAACATGTGCCAGTTGCGGATCGGTCCGGCCGCGTGGCCGTATCTGGTCCAGTCCGCGTCGGATTGAAAGCGCAAACCGTTTAGCTCTGGCTTGGTCCTGGCCCAATCGCGCGCCATACGATCGGCGCCGCGTTGGCCGCCTTGCATGAACGCGGTGAATGGCCGCGCGGCATGGAGTGTGTCGAGCTTGGACCAGATGAACGCGACGTTGCTGTGGTCGCGCGAGCCGCAAACGATCACGCGCATTTCTGTTCGGCCTCTGCGGCAGCGCGCTTGGCCAGCCACGCACAGCGCACGCACTGGCCGTCTTGGTGCCAGGTGTAGCCATCACCGCACACATCGCACGGCGCGGTGTGAACATCGCCGGTCAGGCGGTTGATGCAGTGACTGTCATCCTCGATGCCTTCGATGCACACGCCGATCGGACAGTCGCACGGCTCGTTGTGGATCAGGCGGTGATTGTCACTCATATCATGTCCTGAGAAAGCCGCCACGCATCCTGGTCGATGCGCCAGAACAGCAATTGGATATCGTCACGCTGCGGCGTGAATACCAGCATGCAATGACTCATGTGCGTCACGCCGGTCCAATCCACAGTCTCGGACGGCCGCGCGCCAAGCCACATGGCGAGCTTCTTGCAACAGCATAGCTCGACGGCTTCGCCGGCAGCGATCATGGCGTCACGCTGGCGCGAACGCGGACGGCCCAGGCGTGTCGTCATCGTCTGGTGGCGCGGGCGGCTGATACAGGATCACCAAGCCGATGAAGATGGCCAGCACCGCGATCAATACGATCATCACGCCGCCTCCAATACGTCAGATTCCATTTGCATCTGCGCTTGCTGCGGGCGCGATGGCGGTGTCGGCTGCGGCATTGCTTGATCCACGGGATCGTCAATGTCCGGCATGATCACGGTCGCGCTGAGCCACAGTTGCTTGGCGTAAAGCGCCAGGCGTTCCTGCTGTTTGAATAAGCCATCGCGCAACAGCGCCAGGCCCATGGCAGCCGCAGCTTCCTGCCAAGTGAACCTGGTCTGGCCATCGATGAATGTCGCCGGCTGGCCTTCAAGATCGGCCATGGCCCGCATCACTTTCAGTACGCGGATGCGGTCTTTGCGGATCACAACATAGCCAAAACGCTCGGCCATGCTTTTGATCGCTGATAATTGCAAATCGTCCAACGGATATTGCGTCAGACGGCGGACCTCATTGGCTTGGGTGTACATGCCAAAACTTTCCATCATGTCGGCGATGCTTTCGACGCGTTGCGGACCTGGGATGCTCATGTCAGTCACTCGCGTGTGTCTCGCGGACCTCGCCGCGATACGAGGTGCGCCGGCCGACATCGTCGCCATGATCGAAGATGATGTACGGGTTGTTGCCAGGCCCGTGATGTGGAGCGTAGGGCCGCATGCCATCGATCACAAAGAACTCGCAACACTCATGGTTCTCGACCAATAGGAACTGATCGAGCAACCAATGCTGCCAGGATTGCGCGTTGTAGGAGGCCGGTGGCACCGGCATGTAATGGATGACACGATAGGTCTCGCCGCGATCGACGTGATAGGTGTCGTAGCCTTCCGACGTGATGCACAGCGTCAAGCCCTTGGAGCCTTGACCGCGGTCGCGGAATTCCAGACGGCATTCCCAGCCGGGCCGGTACTGCAGCTTGTCTACCAGATCAGACAGGATCACCGGATACGGCGCGGTCTGTTCATTGGTGCGAACGTCGCCCATGGGCGCTGACCTCTCGATAGTGGTGTGTGTTGTTACAGTCGGTGCAGCCAGCGCCGGCTTGCTTGGCCGATGTGCGCGTGGTACGCAACGCGCTGCGCTGGTGTGGTTGGTTCGTTGTCGTCCTCGCGCATGAAATGCCGGTAACATGACCCGGAGGTCTCGTTGTCGTGCGCCGATGGCGGCATGCCGCCTGGTGGCTCAACGGCATCGCGGTGCAGCTTGCGGATCGCCGACGCGCCGCCCTCGACATGGCCGATACCAAAACCGACTCCCAACCCCAACGCCAGCGCGCCCCCATAAATCACCAGGGCCGACAACGCTGTTGGATCGATCATGGCATGACCTCGATCTCAGACAGACTGACGTTGAACCGCTTGACACCGATCATGGTCTGCATCACGCCGGACGCCAGATCGGTGATGAGGTTATCGGTCTCGTAGCGCATCAAGTCCGACTTGACCTCGACCGTGATCTTGACCTTGCTGGCGCGATCGTGCGCCCTGACGACTTTGACGCGTTTCATGTTATTGGCCGCGGCGGCCAGTACGGCTGCAATGGCGTAGCGATATAGTCAGCCGGCGTCATGTACTCGACGCGCTTGATGCCACCGCCCTCGTAATACTCGATGGCCTTGACCAGCGGGCATTTCATGTTGTCGTGGTACTGATTGCAATGAGGGCACGCGTTCATGCCTCTACCTCACCACTGATATGCAGCCCGTGTTCCGCCAACTCCTGACCGCACATCTCGTCTATGCAGCCGTAGTAAAAGTCATCCCAGTTGCGCGCCGAGATATCATGCGGATATTTGATCTCCGGCAATTCATCGTCGCGCAACGCATCGCGCAGACAGTTGCGCACCGACACGCCAGGCCCGAAATGAAAACAGATATCGTCCGATCCGATCACGTCGCCGGCCGCTTTTTGCTTGACCCAGGTGTCGAACAGTTCGCGGCCTGCCGTGGTCACAAGCATTTCCGAACGCAAATGACTGCACAGCCGCGAGCGCGTCGTGGCCGCGACCTTGACCCAGTTCTTGAGCGAGCTGTGCGGCCAGTCCTGATAGTCGATATGATCGTCGCCCATGCCGATCGGCGCGGCGCGCGTGGTGTCCTTGCTAAAGTCTGGCGGACCGTTGGGAAACGTCAGTGTTTCACCTGTCCGAGTTTGCACTTGCATCACAGGTCCCGCTTGATCTGCGCGTCTGGCGGCAGGCATCGATACGTGGTCGCGCCATCGATGCCGGGCGGCCCATAGCTGATATCGAACTTGCCGGTGACCTTGACATCAAGCCCATCGTTGCGCGCATTGACGATCAGGTCCGCTGCATAGCGCAGCGCGTCGCGAATCGCGGCGGCATGATTGACGTCGGGGTTCGGTAGATCGATGATGAGTTTCTTAGTGACTAACATTACGGACCTCAACGGTTGGGCTTTCTCAGATAGGTGTGTTCCAGTTCGGCCATGGCATTCAGCACGGTCTGTATCTCGCGCTGGCCGACGCCGGAGGCGTGGTGCAGCAAGATCACCAGCGCCTTGTCGGTCAAACGGCCGGCGCGCAGCTTGCGCATGCCATTCGCAATAGCGACGATGCTGTCGGCGATCACCTCGGTCGGCATCGGCTCCGCTTGGGAGCCTTGCAAATGCCGGGCGATCGTTGCCTTATCATCTGCGTTTTGTTTTGGTAGTTTGATCATTGCACCGCCTCGATGCCGCCGACCATGTCGCCAGTAGCGCACTTGACGCACAGCCGATTGTGGATGCCATGTGAGGGGAACGGTTTGCCGCAGCACAGGCATGACCGCGTCGTGGTCTTTGACTTGGCGCTATCTTCCGCATCGACCAGCGCCTGGTCGGCGTCTGAATGCTCCGGCGCCAGAACGTAGACCTTGACCAAGCCTGCGGCGGTTCTGATCCGCCTGTCAGTCACCAGCAGCGCGCCGGCATTGATCATCCGCGTCATGGTCGAGATGACAGCGTTCGGCTCGGCGTCAATGAATGCGACCAGGTCAGCACGCGTCGCCGATCGGTGACGGTGCAGGTAACGCTTGATCTTGTCGGCGATGATCATATCAGTCCCATCGCATCATGGAGCGCAGGTCTTTTTGCACCGACGTGACATTGAATTTATGGCGCACCGCGGCACCAAGATCGATGCTATACAAGACGGCGCATCGATCGGCGCAGATCACAGTGTCTGCCAATTCCTCTGCCAGCCGGTCCAGCAAGTCGGCTTCCGAAAACTTGACCAGGCCGGCAAAACCGCGCCGTATCAGTTCCAGCTTCTTGATGACGTTCTGCGCCTCGCCGCATTCGCCGCCCATTTCCAAGCCGCGGAACGCCGCGTCGGTTCTGTTGCCCTCGTTCAGTTCCTCTGAGCGCTCGATTACGGCGTCGCGCAACGCCTCGAATGTGGTCATCCTCGCACTCCCAACGCCAGCAGCATCGTGGCGATACCGATCAGCAAAGCGTCAATGCCCGCGGTATCCTTGTTGTGCGGCGGCGCCAGCGCAATGAACAGAATGAAAGCGCCGGCTATGATCGACACCGTACCCATTATGCGTGATCCTTTCAGTGCGCCAGCGGCGCCAGCGCCGCAGCGATCTTGTTCAACGCACCAACGACATCGGTAAGCGTCAGCCAGATGAGAAACAACAGAACATTACGAGCGAAGGCCATCACCGCACTCCGGAGTCCTGCAGGATATCGACCAGGTCGCGCATGTCGCCGTTGCGATCCAGCAACACGACACCGTCATCGGCATCGTCATCGACGTGCGCCACGGTCATATCGACCGCGTCCTGTTCAGTGTGCATGCGTTGCGACCAATCGCGCAGATAGCCGCGCCAGATGTCGGCATGCGCTTCACGCCAAGTCTGCAACGTCTTGCTCCATTTGCTCTTGCTCATCACCATCACGCACCGAATGCCACTGTGACGAAACACCATGCCGCGATCACCAGAACAATGACGGCCACCGCAATCGCCATGCGGCGCAGCCGGCGCTGGCGCCGAGTTTCGGTGTCTTGAAACTCAGCCCAACTGATTGAACGGTTCTTTGGTTGGATCGTCGCGATCATCGGGCGGTTTGGCTTTCTTGACTGGCGACACCGCAAAGGGACAGAACAGTTCGGCCATGGCTTGCAACGTTGCGAGCCATGCGGCATAACCAAGCATCACGCGTCCGCATGCGCTGGACAGGTCAAGCTTTCCCATATCTGCACCAAGCCGCGATGATGCTCGGGACGCGTGGCGAGTTTGGTCTCGGGGAACGATTGCGTCTTGCGGCAGATCATGGCTTTGGCGGCACGGCGAAAGATGCTGCCCATGGCGCGGCTTTCCGGCGTCACCATGTGCTGGGCGTCAAGCACGGCCGTGACATCTTCCGACGTGAAATAGCGCATGCGCTTGGCGACGGTGCGCAGCGCATGATCGGCGGCCTTGGTCCATTCCGGATCAACGCCGGCATCGACTTGCGCCATGCCGGAAGCCTTGGCGTCATCGCCGGCCGTCAAGCCGTGGTGTGCGTCGCGAAAATTCATGACGCGACCTCCGCGACTCTGTGCGTGGCGTCGGCCGTAACGAACATCGGGCCGCGATCGAGGAAGGCGAGCGGGACAAGCCAGCGCAGGTCTGCCAGCACGTTGGGCCGCGACAGGATGTCCGACAGATGCACGATCACCGTTTCATCGCCGCTATCGATCAGGATGCCTTCCCCGATCGGCAGGCTTTCGGTCATCGCCGCGTAGCAATGGATGACCGAGCACGGATTGGGCTTGAGCGTCGCGAAACCGTGCCAGCCCGACTCCGGCTGTGCCGCGACGATTTCTTCCTCCCATTCGCGCGCCATGGCGTCGTCGGGGTGTTCGTCGCGCTCGACCTTGCCGCCAACGCCGTTGAGCAGGCCGCGCTGGAACACGGGCCGCAGCTTGCGCAGCAACAGAACGCGCGTCGTGGAACGCTCCATCACAAAGCCAACCGCGTAATGCTGGGCTTCCGGCGCGATGGCTGCGGGCGGCTCCGGTCTCTGTGGCGTGTCCGGTTGAACGTGCAAGTCGAGATCAGCCAAGACATCGTCATTATCGAAATCATAACAACGCGAGCGCGGAGGCGTGAACTCGTTGTCCGGCAGATGCGCCGGCTGATCGCCATACAAGGCTTGGTCGCTCAGATCAGCGCCGACCTCAATCGCCGGATGATCGACACCGTCAACCGTCAGGATGTTGCGACGCGCGCCGTTAGCTTTGCGTTTGACTTTGCGCTTGGTCATGACGCGGCGCTCCAATGGAACGGAGCCTCGCCGGGCTTGGCTTGCACCTCGATATGAACGGGCCGATCCAGGCAGACGATATGGCCGACGTTGTAAATGTCGGTGATGTAGTGCCAGTTGCCGCGGACCACCAGCGACACCGCATCCTCGATCTCGATCTCGATCTCATCACCGTCACTGTCGAGGAAACCGGGATAGCTGTAATACCGCGCCGCTTCATGGCTGAGATCGAGCGCGATCGGCGTGACGCGAGGTGGCAAGCCTTGCTGCAAAAAGCCTTGCTGCAGATCGGACAAGCCTGCCACGAATTCGCTGTAAGCAGGCGCTTGGCGCGGCTCATCGCCGCTTTCAGCGTCGCTGAAATGATCGGCGGACTCATGTGCGCAGGCCGCCGTGGCACCGGACTTGTCCGGCCGCATCGCGCCGTCCGCATCCACGTTCCACAACGTGCCGTCAACCGGAATGCAGGGATGCTCGACATCCATTTCGCAAAGCTGACATTTCATAAGCGCGACTCCGTTCGGGTAAGGGAACCAACTTTTGTTTTTTTAGATCATTCCCGCGTGTACGCCTTACGCTGATCGCGGGCAACAAGGTGCTTGAGTTAGACCGGTTACGCAAAGGTCAGAACACATTGATCATCGGCCGAAATTCTCTTGTAGTTACTACGCGCGCAACGCGCGCAAGGCAGGCTCGATGACAAGGCCGCGAGACTCCTCTGCGGTCTGCGGACAATCTGGTGCCCAGCAAACGAACGGAGTTCCATCGCCAAGATCGCGACAGCACGGCTTCTCGACTGGGTGTTTCAATATGTCGGTCTGCCAGGAAGGTGAGGTATCCAGCATCATGAGATGTCCTTTCCAGCCGAGAGACCGGACTCGGTCACCGTTGCGCCGCGTTATCGAATAACGTTTGTTCTGTCATGGTCTACATCCTTATGACTGCACCGTGAGAGGGTGGGGCGGTCCCCAAGTTCCGGGAACCGGGACGCCGACCTGACCGCCCGTGCTGGTATGGCCCATGTCCAGGGCCTGGAATTTGTTGGACGCCACATCAGCCGGCATCGCCAAAAACTTCTTGCCGTCAAAAATCAGATTGACGATCTGACCATGGATGAAACGCCGGGCCATCAGCGGCGCGCCGTTGGGCTGCACAACATCGAACGTGCCGAACCATGTAGTCAGCGTGACGCGGGGCACAGGCGCAACCAATCGCCTGATCGCTTCCGGTGCCAACATCCCGGCTGCGAACACGCCGGCCAGACCAGCCATGAAACCACGGCGCGTCGTCATGCCGACACCAATTCGATCACGCCATTACTGCCGGGCAAATCGTCAGGCACGGTCAAAACGGTAATGATCACATCGCGACTGTCGGGATCATGACGGACAGATACGGCACCGACTTGGCCGCCGATCAAAACACCGTTGAATAGCCGATCAAGCTCATTCCGAAATTGCTTCACAGGCATGCCGACCGAGTCGATCGCAAACCGCGCAATCCGATCCAGACGAGTCCTCATCATGGTGCAAACTCATTGAGCCAACGATGAAACTGATCGAGCCAGCGCCGTATCATCGGAATGCCTCGCGAGGCTTGGCGATATAGCGCGGCGCCGTGATGGTATAGGTGTGTTTCACGTCGTCATGAACCATGGCCACCCTGATCGCCTCGTTGTGCGGATCGATGACGCGAGCCGTGACCGGACCTGGCGATAGCTTTGGTTCGTCGCGGCGCAACTGCTTGATCCGTTCCACAGCATCGTCCAAATCGCTATCGCGCACCGTGATGATCATGGCACCGTACCGTGTTGTTCTCGATATGCGATGATGAAAGGATCGCGCGGATTCCAGATCGCCTCGCCGCGCGCCGGCCACGGCAAATAGCTGCCGTCTTTCACATTGCGGATGGCGCGGTTCGGGATGTGATAGCGACCAGCCGCGTTGCCGCTGTTCACGCTGATGGCGCCGCCACGCCGCACCTTCAAATCAGTGCCGCGCTTCCAACGCGAAATAGGAATACGGATCGGCGGGCCGTAGTTGATGATCTCGGTCATGACCGGTCCCGGTAGCGTTGCTGTTGCGCTGCGAAATTGTCGGCGACGGCTTGGCCCGGTGCCGATCGCATCGGCTGGCCCTGGATCACCCGCGTCGTGCAGCGCAGACACAGCCCGTTGTCGGCCGCGCCGCTACTGCCGCACTCGGCACACTTGCGATCGAGATCACCGGTTACGGATGACATCAGGCGCGCTCCGGATCGTGCGCGTCTGCATTGTTGTCGCCTTCACAGCAATAGGCGATGCCGCTGCCTTGACAGCGCGGGCACGGCACGGTCTGCCTGCGGCGACCGTCGCGGTAGTACGTATCATCAGAGACTTTGAACGTGCCGTCGCCGTCGCATTGCGGACAGATCATTGCCGAGACTCCCATGCCACCATGGCGTCGCTCATTTCATCGATCTGGCTTTGCAGCGCGTCGCGCATGGCCTGGCGGATCAGCGGATCGATGTTGCTGCGCTGATCGGCCTGGGCGTCCGGCTGCGCCAGTAGCTCCATCCGAAATTGCTCGATCCAGTGCTTTGTGATCTGGTACTGGCGCTCGCTTCTGATGTTTTGCTGCATCGCGCTTGCCCTTGGCCTGCCGCTTTTCATTCTCGACAGCCTGGTCGATGCGCATCTGCGCCAAGGCGTCGAGTTTCGGGGTCGGGTTGGCCATACGGTTATTTATACGTACCCAAGTGCTGCCGCGTCAACGCACAGATGAATTAAATCGTTCATTTCACAGGGTATTTCACCGGCCTTTATGCCCCTTGATTACTTAGCCCAAGTGGCTTACATGTGGACCATGGGAGATACCATGACCACGCACCCGCACTGGACCGAAATCACCGACCTGCCGGCGTTCCTGCGACTCGATACGCCAGA
>Ga0210394_10000877_pt1 | contig 54470 bp, 42 predicted proteins | sample IncBWC12MmetaG_FD_160121 | JGI IMG/M metagenome (GOLD analysis project Ga0210394, IMG submission 160121) | Forest soil microbial communities from Barre Woods Harvard Forest LTER site, Petersham, Massachusetts, United States - Inc-BW-C-12-M | ecosystem: Environmental > Terrestrial > Soil >...
AAACAACGTGCTCTGAGATCGGTCCTGGGCCACCACGTATCGCTTCATGGCACGCTCGCGAGGCTATGTTGCTGCTATTTTATAGAATGCAGCGATCAAACAATGCGTTTTCACACAGGCTAGGTCATGACCCGCCTGATACCAGTCGGCGGCCCATAGCGTAATGGCCTCTTTCCCGAGGTGACCCGATATGATGGTTTACCCCTCAGGCGAGATGTTTGATGGCAGTCTATGAGAGATCAGAAGACAGAGTGGTTCGCGGTCTCTACCGCTGGCCTCCTTATCATCGGATCGTGGGAACAGGCGATTCCAAAGTCCCACGCACCCGAGGAAAATGCTCGGCCCGAGGTTCGGGTCGTACAGGGCAAGGTGCTGGGAACTTTGGTAGAGGGTGGTATCGCGTTTAAAAACCTGCCCTACGCGGCACCACCAGTCGGGCCGAACCGATGGCGCGCACCTCAGGCTGCATCTTCCTGGAGGGGTACTCGCGATGCGTCTGTCTTCGGGCCGTCATGTCCGCAAGCGCCCAGGGGTTGGAATGACGTGGACGCGAAGCGCGCCTCCGAGGACTGTTTGTCACTGAATATTTGGACGCCTCGCGTCGGTCAGGGCACCGGCCAGCCGGGCTTGCCCGTTATGGTCTGGATACATGGCGGAGGATTCACAGGCGGGTCAGCGAGTAACAATTTCAACGATGGTACAAAGTTGATGCGCCATGGCGTTGTCGTGGTCACGATCAACTATCGCCTCGGCGTGCTTGGTTTTCTGGCCCATCCGGATCTGGCACGGGAGACTTCTGATGGTTCCACTGGAAATTACGGTCTCATGGATCAGGTGGCCGCCCTCCGGTGGGTGCACGATAATATCGCCGCATTCGGTGGCGATCCCGCCAACGTCACAGCGTTCGGTCAATCAGCAGGCAGTATCGCGATCTCGTGGTTGATTACATCCAAAAGCGCACGGGGTCTTGTCAATCGAGCCATACTTCAAAGCGGTAACGCTTTCGGGAGCGGGCTGATCACCCTCACGCGAGCCCAGGCCGAGCAGGTCGGCCAGCAGTTTGGTGCCATCGCACAGTTGCGCCAGCTTCCGGCGCGGAAGTTGATACAACGCTGGCAGGCTTTCGAGGCCCAAGCGCCCCGAGAGCATGTTGCCAACGCAATCCTGGATGAGCATTTGTTTCGGCAGCAACCTGCCAAAGCTCTGCTGGAGGGGATAGGGAGCAATGTCGCCATCATTGTCGGCAATAACTCGCAGGAATTCCCGGTTGACCAGCCGGCGGACCAGCTGCGCCCCTACATCATAAAATCCTTTGGCGATCAAGCAGAGAAAGCACTGGAATACTATTTTCCGGAAGGTAATGCACGCTCGGCGGATCCGCTCTTCGGCGGTGCAGGTACCCAGCTGGCAACTGATGTGACGTTTCGTTGCGGTTCTATTCTCTCCAGCAGGGCATCCAGTCTTGCGTGGATTTACCAGTTCGAACAGCCCCGGTCGGGCGAGGCCGTGACGGCCCACTCGCACGAGCTGGTCTACGTGTTCGGAAATTGGGGGCCGGAGTGGCCGCTGAAGCAGCCGATGTCGCCAGCCGAACTCGCTCTTCTGGATCAAATGCAGAGCTACTGGAGCAACTTTGCGCGTACCGGTGACCCAAATGGACCCAATCTTCCACCGTGGCCCCGCTACAGGCGCACAGACGATCCGTATCTCGCGATCTCGGCGGAGCACACGACCGCGCGCACCCATCTCAGAGGTGAAATTTGCCCGCTGTACGTGGCGCACTGGTCCAACGCAGCGTCATACGACACGCTTGCTAAGGACTGATCGCCGTCACAGGTCTGGCATCAATTCGCCGGTTCCGTCCAGACCTGGCAGTAGCAGCACTGCGCTCAGAGCACTTCCCTGCGAGCTGCGAAAGTAGAATGCAGATATAGACTACAATGGAGAGGACGCTTGTGGAGTGAGCCTTTGCGGAAATGAAAATCAAGCGCGGAGCATTCTTTGTCACGGCAGGTACTCTTGTTGCGATCGCATGGCTGGGCGTGGCGGCCGGCGATGATCGTCCAGCACCAGTTGTGAAACCCGGGGACCGCGTCTGTACACAAGATGCGGAATGCAAACTAGTTGAAGTGCCTTGCACCTGTGGACAACAGCATCTGGCAGCTAATCTTCAGCACTACAAGCGCTATGAACGCCACTCCGCGTGTACGAGCGCTGAGATTTCGCACTGCGCCACAGCGGGCGCATCTGTTCCGCAATCCGCTGTTTGCCGAAGTGGGCAGTGCGCAGTCGAAGCGGCGAAATAGGTTTCTCCGAAGCAGGCCTTCCCGACCGGCTCCTCCGGTCAGGACCGGAAGTACAGGCCAATCCGTCAGCAGGCGGCCAACAGCCGGCGGGGGGATAACAATGAAAGGTTCAGTGTCACTGCTGTTTGTTCTAATGGCATCGTCGGCGATGGCGCATCGCGAAGATACTCCGATTAATTCCGGCAGTGAGTTACGAGACTGGTGCAAGGAGGAGTCCGAGGCGACGTTGATCGGCAAAGGGTTGACGCCGTTTAATTGGAGTGCGTCATACTGGGACCAAGGCAACGTTTTAATGGCAAAAGGCAAATGGCGCGTTAACGGCTCGGACGTTACCGTGGAATGCAGAATTGCTCGGGGCGCTGAGGCCCGATTCGCGATGATGTCGATTCAGGACTCCCAGTAGACTACATCGCAACGCGGTCGTTGCAATCGACCGCGCGGGTATTTCGCTTTTCTGGATGCGGCCCGTGCGCGCCCGTCGTTTCGCAAGATTACGACTATCGCGGAACTGCAAGTGTTGGGCGCATTGCGATATCCGGTTTTGTAATCTCAACTGTCTTATAGCAAAGCTGCCGTTCGCCACGGGCGGGTCACCAAGCGACAGTCGGCGAGTGCTCGGGCGTGCGAGGTAGACTCCGGCAGGGGCTGTCACCTAACACAGGCGGCACTGTTGACGCACGAAAACCCCAGTGGTGTAGTGCATTCAAGTGGTTACCAGTCTCAACATGTGTTATCCGCCCAAAGTGTCGCTCTATAAAGCGTCATGTCGGTCGCCTACTGGTAGGCGGCAATGATGCCTCGCAAGTCACCGATGTAGAGACGCAATGAAGCGGCCCAACATTGGAACGGACTGCGTGCCGACTCGAACGGTGCTTGTCGTCTCTGCGAGGTGGATTGCCCGTAGCGCAGCTCTCCTCGTGATTGCTTGTACGACTTCCGGCCAGCACGCTGGACAAGCACCCGCAGCCGAGGCGTCTCACGCGCGCGAAGCGACGCCGAGCGACACCCAGGCAAAACGACAGCGCTTCCTCGCCATGTTTGCCCGCTCCTATTTTCCGGGACGCACCGGCCAGCTCCTGCTCGTGCCGCGTGAAGGCGATTTCATCACGCGGCCCGACCAGGACGTCCCTTACATGCACGGCTCGCCCTGGGTGTATGACGTCGCAATCCCGCTGATGTTTGTAGGCCCCGCGGTCAGGGTCGGAACGTATTCCATGCCGGCCGCGCAGCAGGACGTGGCACCAACACTCGCGGCTGCGCTTGGCGTGCATATGCCGCCAACGTCGACTGGCCGCGTATTGCCCGTCCTGAAGACGGGTATGGCTCCACCGCGGGTGGTCGTGCTGATCGTTCTCGATGGCATGCGTCGCGACTACTTCGATCGGTACGCCACGCTCATGCCAGCGCTCACGGCACTGCGGAAGCGTGGGGCCTGGTTCGCTCAGGCGCAGCTCAATATTCTTCCGTCGAATACCGCGGTGGGGCACTCGACCATTGCCACCGGAACCGATCCCGCCGTACATGGGGTAACCGGTACCAACGTGTACGATCGCATCGGCCGCGTGCGTCACGAGATTTTCGCCGGAGCCGAGCCCGGGGACTTGATGGCGTTGACGTTGGCCGATGTCTGGCAATTTGCGACATCGGGTCGCGCGATCATACTGGCACAGGGCAGCATCGACCGCGCCGCCACCCCACTTGCAGGGCATGGAGCGTGTCAATTGAACGGAGTTCCGGCCGTGCTTGCCAGCTACGACCAGCGGACGGGTAACTGGAGCACGAATCCCCACTGCTACCGTCTGCCCGCGTACCTCAAAGAGGTAAACGCGAGCGCGCTATGGGCAGGCGATGCCGAGTGGATGCATCACAAGATCGACACCCCTGCGGCCGTGCGCTACTCAGCGCTCTTTCCCGCGTTCGAAGCCGACGCGATGGTCGCCATGATCGAACACGAGCCCGTCGGCGAAGACGGCATTGCAGATCTCATCCTGCTCAACTACAAGGGTGCCGATTTCGTCGGCCACAAGTACGGACCGGATTCGCAGGAGCTGCGCGTCACCCTGGGCGAGATGGATCGTCACCTGGCGCGGGTTCTCGGCGCGCTGGAGAAAAAGGTCGGCAACGACTATTTGCTTGCCGTGACTGCGGATCACGGCATGCCGTCCGAACCGTCATCAGCTGACCGTCGGCACTATGCGCCATCGATCATAGATCTCCTGAACAATAAGTTCGATCCCGAAGAAAAACAGCTCGTGACCAGCTTCGAACCGGAAAATCTCCAGATCTTTATCGATGAGGAACGCCTGTCGAAACTTGGCCTGACGTTGCCCGACCTCGCCAGGTTCCTCAGGTCACAGCCGTTCCTCTTCTGGGCATTCACCAGTGACGAGGTGCGGCAGGCAGCGGCGGGGCTTTAGTTGTCAGTAGGCCCTCTGCCATGCCTGTAAGTTCGCCACGGTCTCCGAACTCCCCTATATCCGGCGTGACCTTCCGCTCTTCTGCTTTGCTGTGAGCGACTTGTCTTGTGCCGAGCGGCGTTTGGTGTCGCTAGCTTCTTGCCATAAGTGAAGAGTCGCGTACCCTCGCCACGGGCGCCAACCCTCGGCGCGATCCTTTATCGCCTCATTGGATAGAGCGGCCCCCGCTCCGGACAACACGCGGCGGATCACACGATCACCACATGGAAACGCATCGGGCTCTCCAAGTGCGCGCATCGCCACATATTGCGCGGCCCAACGCCCGACGCCCGGTAGCGCGCCGAGAGCCTTGACAACTTCATCGGCTTGCCCCGCGAGCTTCACAATCCCGTCGCGCACGGCACGCGCCAATGACCGCAACCCGGCAATTTTGGCCCCCGTCAGCCCCATGCCATTCAGGTTAGCGCTCGCCAGCGTCTCGGCTGAGGGGAAAAGATGCGTCAATCGCTCGGGCGCGTCGGCTATCCGATCTCCGAATCGCTGCACGAGGCGTTGGGCAAGGAGCCGCGCCGAGGAAACACTGATTCCCTGGCCGAGCACACCTCGTACCGCACACTCGAACGCACCCCAGACGCCGGGCACTCTCAGCCCCGGCCGTCTCGTTACAATCGGTGCCAACATCCGATCAGCCGACAGAACTGCAACGATGGACGCCGGGTCCGCGGTCAGATCAAACACTCGGCGCGCCGTTGTCGCTATCTCAAATAAGTCGTTGGGCTCTGCACGGGACACGTGGAGTCGCAGTGCGTTTGCTCCTGTCACCGGCGCAACGAGGATTAGGGCGTAGCCGCGCTCAAGCCGTATCGTTCGAGCGTAGCCGCTTGCGTCAACCTGCTCAACACCGCTGATGGCAGACTTCCTGAAGAACGCCGCAAGGTTGTCCCAGTCATAAGGGGGGCGAAAGGTCAGCGTCAGCGAGACCTGTTCGTCGCGCACAGCGGAGCGGTTGGGACGTCGGCGCAGCCGAGTCGCTCGCGGAGTGCAACGGAAGGCGGTCCGGTAGGCTTCGTTGAACCGCCGCACACTGCCGAATCCCGAGGTCATCGCAACCCGCGTGATGGGCAAGTTCGTTTCGTCGAGCAGTTGCTTCGCGAAATGCAGGCGGCGCGTTTGGGCAACCGCAATCGGTGCTACGCCCACGTGCTCCGTAAACAGGCGGTCAAGATGCCGTGATCCGACACCGACTCGCAGTGCCAACTCGTCAACCGTGCCGTCGTCGAGCGCACCCTCCTGGATCAGACGCAGCGCCCGACGCACGACCGCCGACGGCCCAAGCCACGCCGGACTGCCCGGTGCCACCTCCGGCCGGCAACGACGGCAGGGGCGATAGCCCGCGGCCGCAGCGGCCGCTGCGGTGGCGTAGTAGCGTACGTTGGATCGTTTACATCTCGGCGCGGGGCAGATGGGTCGACAGTAAACTCCCGTGGTGAGCACGGCGATAAAGAACCTGCCGTCGAAGCGCGCATCCTTACTGATGCGCGCACGATGCAAAGCTGCACGGGTCAGACCGGGTACTTCATTCATGTCCGACCGACGACACTACACGCACCCTAACCGGGTGACTAGGCAGAATCGGACAGCGTCGATCGGCTCGAGAAGGACGTGTCAGTGAAGGAGCCGATCATCCCGGCGGGTTGAATCCGCCGCGATCGTCGGGACGCTTCCGTTGGCTACCGAACGAGCCCGCGTTGCAGCACCTTGACTGACAGCAGTGCGTGATGTCGTCACCGGCTCTTACTGTGTGTTTCAATCGTCGGACTCGCCGATTGGTATAGCCACAAATGCCTGCTTGGTTGTCGACCTGCCCGTGATCTCTCCGCGATCATTGATGTCAAGAGCAAGCTGGATGGGACCGGTCAGACCCGAGCCTGGCTCGATGAGATCATTGAGATTCGTTGTGACGCCATGTTGCCAGATCCACGGATGGAAGTTGCCGTTCACGTCGTTCGAATAGCCGACCACCTGGCGGCGTTCGTTAATACTCGCGGCGACACCCGCTATGTCTCCCTCGAGCATCGCAATGAATTTGAAGCCATCTTTCCTGGTCCACAGGAAAGGTGGTGTGAAGTTGCCATCGGGATCGTTGGGTACGCCAGCAAAGCCAACGACGTCACCCCGCTCGTTGATCATCATCGGAGTATTCCAATATGGGGCTCCGTTCGGGTTCACGATCACCGTCACGATGCCGTTGTCCCACAGCACGGCGTGTTTGGCTGTCGGCCCTCCGACTGCGAAGCCGCAGCTCCCCGAAATCCCTACGATCTGTCCACGATCATTGAGTGCCGTGGCGGCGCCGGAGCTATCGCCGTCGATCAACGGAAGCTCGTCGACCTCCTCGCGCCCAGGCCCCCAGATGACTGGCCTGAACTGCAGCACCTGCGGTGCGATGCAGGTCGGGTCTCGCACCGTATTCTCTGCCCAGCCTGCGGTTTCACCGAGGTTGTTGGTACCGGTCGCGAAGCCATTGGTCCCGCCGAGCGTCGGCAGGGGCCGCATCTTGCCCGTGCGGGGCTCCCACACAAAGCCGAGACAGGCATTGAAGTTGGGATTGTTGAGAAAGAATCCACAACTCCATCCCTCCTGGTTGGGATCGAGCTTGTCGGTCAAGGAAATACCCGAGATCAGGCCGAGGTTGTTCTTGACCGGCCACAGCACTCTGCTGCTAAGCCCAGCGCCGGAGCCAAGCGTGCCGAGGTCGGTCTGCTTTCCAAATGCCCACACACTGGCGTGCACGGACTTGTTCGCCAGCGTGTAACTGCCGCCGACCAGCCCTGAATCATTGATGCTCCTGCCTGCGGCACCCGCGTCGCTGAGGATAGTTACTCGGTAGATGGTTTGAGGTTGAGACGCCGCTACGGCTGTTTGTGTCGTCGCTACACAGCATGCTGCAGCCAGGATGACCCATGAGAGCTCACGCATAAATTTCTCCCTGCCGGCGCGACTGATAGACCCTACGCCTGGCGATGTGTCGAAACCGGCCGTTTTCGGACGCCCTAGTTTTGGTGCACGAACTGCCCGCCTGATCCGTACGGGTCGCACCATTGCCGACGGAGCTGGCGTGAGGAGGTGAGCGTTCCACTGTGCGCGTGTGACCCCTCTGCTCGCGGTGCCGCTCGCAGCGAAGTTCGGTACGATAGGAACTGAACCGTTGCGTCGTGCCGTACATGGAACCGTCAGCGTCTGAAGTGACCCAACCGGACGAGGTGCTCACAAAGGCCTATGCCCGGCTCGCCGCCTGCGGCGACGAGGACGGACGCGTGGCGGCGACGGCGGACCTGATATTGGCGATCTTTGATCAGTTCTACAGGCAGCTGTGTGAATATCCGTATCGTGCGAAGCGCGCTTTCGAGGCCATGGACCCGCTCACTTCGCTTCGCATCAGCCGGGAGCGTCTGGGACTGTACAGCCAATACATTGCAGAGCACGGTCCAAGGATCCTGCAAGCCTTCCCGGAGCTGTCCGCTAACCAACGCTGTTGGGAAAAGCTCGACCGCGTGTTCGTAGCGATGATTGCCGAGCGCTACGAAGCCGATATCGCGTTCATTTTTGCCAATTCGCTGCGCCGGAATATCGACCATGGAATCTGGCGCCCGGTCGCGTACTCGTTTCCGCCTCCGAGCAAACGCCGCGTCGATTCCATGTCGTCCGTCTACCGCCGACTACCCATTCAAGGACGAATCGACGCCGCACTTCTGGCCAGCGCCCTGAAAATCCCGCACTTCGCTGTTCCATTCAGGGACCTGCCTGGCGATGTCGAGCGGATTCGTCTACGCGTGGAAAAGGTGCTGTACAGCGCGGATACCGGCAGCGCTCCGCCGATGGCATTGGACGTGGTAGAGGCAGGATTCTTTCGTGACCGCACCGCATTCGTGGTTGCCCGTTGGGTGCTAACGGACGGGACCTTCGTGCCGTTTGTGGTGGCGCTGCTCAACAGTCCCTTGGGTATCTACGCCGACGCCGTACTGCACCGGGTGTCCGACATCCACAATCTATTTAGCTCGGCACTCGCAAATTTCCACGTGACCACCCGCTTGTACTACCAGACGTGCATTTTCCTGTTCAGTCTGATGCCCCGGCGTCCACTCGGGCACCACTACTCAACGATCGGCTTTAATCACGTCGGCAAGATCGCCATTCTGAATGAGATTTCTGATCAATTGCGACAGAGCGGTGATAAGTTGCGACGCTCCCCTGGCGCTGCCGGCACCGTGGCGCTGGGCTTCACATTCGACGCGTGCTCATATCATCTGAAGGTCATTCGCGACCGTCCCAGCCAATCGTATAAGTGGGGAGCGTTTCCCGGTGTCGCGGCCGTATTGGAGAAGTACCGGTTTATCCACGAGATCAACCGCGCCGGGAGCATGCTGGACAATGTTATGTATTTCAACTTGAAGCTCGATCGCGACATGTTCGATCCCACACTGCTGGCTGAAGTCTGTCGCGAGGCGGCGGGTAGCGTTCAGTTAGACGGAGAGGGGGTTTTGATACGCTCACTGATTGTGCAACTGAAGATCGTGCCGCTGCCGGTGTACCTCGAGAGCGCGGACGAAGACCAGGCCCAGGCCGCCATCCGCAGCCTCGGACACTGCATTCGCAACAATGCCGCGACCAACATCTTTAACAAGGATCTGGACGGGCGCAATTACGGTGTTGGTCGCTACGGGCGGGTGCATCTGTTCGACTACGATGCCGTCGAAAGGCTCACTGATGTAAAGATTCGCACTAATTCGGACCGTGAGCCGGGCGAGGAAACCGTGCCAGATTGGTTCTTCGAAGATGGCGTGGTGTTTCTTCCCGAAGAGCTTGAGTACGGCATGCAATTGAAAAATGAGCTGGCGCGTCGCTCGTTCCGGAAGGAAAACGCCGACCTCCTGTCAGTGCACTATTGGCAGGACATACAGCGGAAACTCAGGAACGGTGAAGTGCCGGCAATCACAACCTACCCGCGCGCCACCGTCCTGCTCAGTTGACTGAACCTCGCGCCAACGTAGCAAACCCTGCTACGTTTTGGCGGTCAACAGCCTAGCCTGGAACACCGTTCGCGCGCGTGGACTGGGCGGCCACGGGCTTGGGCCGCTGGGTCCGGCGGTAGCCGAGGTGCGCGACGTCGGGTGGAAAGAACATCGCCCAGTTCCACTCCAGGAACAGTCGTGCCTTGCGCGCCAGTGTCGGAATGTGCAGCAGGTAGAACCCGCGCCACATGAGCCAGGCCACGAACCCGGAGATCCTTACGCCGTAGATTTCTGCCACCGCCTTGTTGTGGCCCACCGAGCAGAGTTGACCCTTCGGGCGGTAGTGGAACGGGCGGGTGGGCTGTCCCTTGAGCCTCAAGACGATGTTCGCCGCAAGCTGTTTTGCCTGGGCCTCGGCAAATTGCGCCGTGGGCGGGCAGGTCGTGCCGTCGAGCGCGTTGACCACGGCGGCGCAGTCTCCCGCGGCCCACACTCCTTCGACTCCCGGCACCGAGAAGTCAGGATTCACGACCAGGCGGCCGCGATCCTTCAGCGCCGGAATGCCGTCGAGAAGGCCATTGGGTTGCGTGCCGATGGTGCAGATGACCGTGCCGCCGGCAATGATCTCGCCGGACTCCAGATGCACGTCGCGGTCCGTTACGCGCACCGCACGCGCATTGAGGCGAACGTCGATACGGCGCGAGCGCATCTTGCGCAGCGTGAAGGCGCCGAGCCGCGGCGACAGCTCAGGCAGAAGCCGGTCGGTGCCGTGCAGCAGAGAGATGCGCAGATCCTCGCAGCGGATGCGCCTGTAGTACCTGAGACTGGCGTACAGGAAGTCGACCAGCTCTCCCGCCGTCTCCACCCCGCTGAATCCGCCGCCGACCACGATGAAGCTCGTCAACCAGCGCCGGTGCTCGGGATCGGGCTGCAGCTCTGCCTGTTCCAGTCGCGCGATGATGCGATTGCGCAGGAACATCGCATCTCCGAGGGTCTTCAGCGGCAGGCCGTAGTTGCCCATGCCCCTGACGACATCGAGGTTCGCGTTCGTGCCGCACGCCAGTATCAGCTGGTTGTAGGGCATCGTGCCGGCTCCCTCGCCGAGGTAGTGCACGACGCGCGCGGCGGTATCGATCTCGGTTACCTGGGCCATGCAGACGTGGCTGCAGTGAATCATCTGACGGTGAGGAGCGATGACATGGCTGGGAAGAATCGAGGCGCCGACCACTTCCGGCAGCAGCGGGTTGAAGGTAATGAAGTTCTCCTGACTGATGAGCGTCAGCGTCCAGTCGGGCGGTAGCGTGCGTTCGAGGACCTGCGCGGCCCGGGTCCCCGCGAAGCCACCGCCGACAATCAGGAGAGTCTTGTGCATGGCGCCTTCTGGCCGAGCAGCTCTTGCGGCGGCACACGCGGCATGACGGGTTTGGGCAGATGCGCGTAGCAGGCTGCAGTTTCCATAGACGATCCTTTAGCGGCTCGTGCCGGCGCGCGGAGCACGCGGGCGCCGGCTCCTGGGTAAGGGCGGCGGCGCCGCGGGTGGTGCGCTCTCGCGCGCTTCCCCCGGGATCTGGCGGGGCTCCACCACGGCGCGGGCATAGCGGGGCAGGAGGAGCTTGGCCACGAGCCCGGTCCAGCCGGTCTGGTGGGAGGCACCGAGGCCGCGACCGCTGTCGCCGTGGAAATACTCGTAGAACAGCACGTGGTCGCGGAAGTGCGGATCACTCTGCATTCGCGCCTGGTGCGCATAGACAGGTCGGGTGCCGTTTTCGTCCGCCATGAAGATGCTCGTCAGCCGGCATGCGAGCTCGTTGGCGGCGTCATTGAGACTCACGAAGCGGCCCGATCCGGTCGGGCACTCGATGCGGAACTCATCGCCGTAGTAGTGATGAAATTTCTGCAGCGATTCGATGATGAGGAAATTCACCGGAAACCAGATCGGCCCGCGCCAGTTGGAGTTGCCGCCAAACAGTCCGCTGTCGGATTCCGCGGGCTGGTAACGAACCGAGAGATCCATGCCGTCGTGCCGGTACACGTAAGGGGAGTCCTCGTGTACCCGCGACAGCGCACGCACGCCGTAAGGGGAGAGGAATTCCGTTTCATCCAGCATGCGCTTCAGCAGCCGCTTCATGCGCTGTCCCCGCAGCAGCGAGAGCAGACGGCGGTGGCCACGGCCGGCTTCGTTCCAGTGCGATACCAGTGCCGCCAAGTCCGGCCTGTAGGCGAGGAACCACTCGAGGCGCTGCTTGAATTCCGGCAGCCGCTCGAGCAGCTCGGGCTCCAGGGTCTCCACCGCAAACAGCGGTATGAGCCCCACCATCGAGCGCACCTTGAGGGGCTGCATGGAGCCGTCCGGCAGGTGCAGGACGTCGTAGAAGAACTGGTCCTGATCGTCCCACAGGCCGACCCCACCCTCATCGCCGCCGATGTGGTTCATCGCCTCCGCGATGTGCAGAAAGTGCTCGAGGAACTTGGTGGCGATGTCCTCGTACACGCGATTGTGCTGGGCGAGTTCGAGGGCGATGCGCATCAGGTTGAGCGCGTACATCGCCATCCAGCTGGTGCCGTCGGCCTGATCGATGTGGCCGCCGGTGGGTAGCCTGCGACTGCGGTCAAACACACCGATGTTGTCGAGCCCGAGAAAGCCGCCCTGGAAGACGTTGCGGCCCTCGGCATCCTTACGGTTCACCCACCAGGTGAAGTTCAGCATCAGCTTGTGGAACACACGCTCGAGAAACTCAAGATCGCCGCGGTCGCCGCGCTGCTTGCGGTCGATCTGAAACACGCGCCAGGCCGCCCAGGCGTGCACCGGCGGGTTCACGTCGCCAAAGGCCCACTCGTATGCGGGGATCTGGCCGTTGGGATGCATGTACCACTCACGCGTCAGCAGGATGAGCTGCTCCTTGGCGAACGCGGCGTCCAGGTGCGCCAGCGGCAGGCAATGGAACGCCAGGTCCCAGGCGGCATACCACGGGTATTCCCATTTGTCGGGCATCGAAATGATGTCGGCGTTGTTCAGGTGCGTCCACTCGTGGTTGCGTCCGTGACGGCGAGCGGCAGGGGGAGGGGGCTGCGTCGGGTCGCCGTTCAGCCACTCGGGGACATCGAGGTAGAAGAACTGCTTGCTCCAGATCATGCCGGCAAACGCCTGGCGCTGAACCGCCCGCGCATCGGCGCTCTCCACGCCCTGCTGCAGCTGGGCGTAGAACTCGTCGGCTTCGCGCAGCCGCTTCTGAAAGACGCCCTCGAAATCCTTGAAGGGTTCATCGAGCGCGCGCTTCGACAGGCGCAGCTGGATCCGGCCGCGTCCGAGGGCGGGGATCTGCAGCGAGTACCACACCGCCGCCTTGGTGCCCTCCTGGACCGGGTTCACGGCGGCGGCGCGTCCGTCCACGACCCGCTCGTGAAACGCGTCTTTCCAGTAGCCGCTTCGCGAGGAGTCGTTCCACAGGCGCAGGACGTTGGATTCGTTGTCGCAGAACAGCAGCTCCCGGGGAGCGCCGTCGGCGTTCAGGTAATGGGTGCCGAGAGCCGCATGCCGGGCCTCGATCGTGCGCTGCCCCGACCGCCGCAGCTGCGGCTTGCTGACGCCGTTCTTCCAGCTCCAGGTGTTGCGGAACCAAAGCTGCGGCAGGAGGTGGATCGTGGCCTCCTCCGGACCGCGGTTCTCGATGCTGACCCGCATCAGAATGTCATCCGGTTCGCCCTGCACGTATTCGACGAACACATCGAAGTAGCGGTTGTCGTCGAACAAATCGGTGTCGATCAGTTCGAACTCGGGTTGCCCGATGCCGCGCCGCCGGTTCTCCTCCAGGAGCCGGGCGTAGGGATACTCGGCCTGCGGATACTTGTAGAGCATCCTGAGGTACGAATGCGTCGGCGTGGCGTCGAGGTAGTAGTAGAGTTCCTTCACGTCCTCGCCGTGATTGCCCTCGCCGTTGGTCAGGCCGAACAGCCGCTCCTTGAGGATGGGATCGCGGGTATTCCACAGCGCCAGAGAGAGGCACAGGCGTTGCTCGGCGTCCGAAATGCCGGCGATGCCGTCCTCGCCCCAGCGATAGGCGCGGCTGCGAGCGTGATCGTGCGGGAAGTACTCCCAGGCATTGCCATGTGCGCTGTAGTCCTCGCGCACCGTGCCCCACTGGCGCTCGGACAGATACGGGCCCCACTTCTTCCAGCCCTCGCCGGGAGGAAAGCTCGTCGCGAGGCGGGTGTGCTCGGCAATGGGTTCGCTCATATCAGCCTCGGTGTGCGAGTTCGGGGGCCCGTGACAGCATATGCCAGGCGCGCAGCGTTTCCGACACGCTCCAGGCCTGCGCAAAGCAGCCGCGCGCTGCGTGGGGCGCGTCGCCGTCCATGATTTCGCTGACGGTTCCGATGCACGCTTCATCCAGGTGAGGGGCGAGACCGGCCAGCAAGCCTCTCGCATGCGCGGGGTCACCGTATACGCGGTAGTGCGCCAGCGCGAACGGCCCCAGCAGCCAGCTCCACACCGTGCCCTGGTGGTAGGCGCCGTCCCGCTGGCGCGGGCCGCCGCAGTATTGACCCACGTATCGCGAATCACGTGGCGAGAGGCTGCGCAAACCGACCGGTGTCAGCAGCTCCCGCGCGCAGGTATCCACCACCGCACGAGCGCGCCGCGCATCCAACAGGTCGGTACCGAGCGAAACGGCAAAGATCTGATTGGGTCGCAGGCTGGCATCCACGCGAGCGCCGCGCACGCCGGGTGTGCCCTCCGGACCATCCACGACGTCGTGGAGGTAACCGCCTGCTTCGAACCAGAATGCGGGCGCAAAGGCTGCCGCCACGCGGCGCGCGTCCTGCTCGTAATCCAACGCCGCGCGTGAGTCGTGCAGCGTGTGCGCCCAATTCGCCATGCTGAAGAGCGCGTAGTGCCACAGGGCGTTGATCTCGACCGGTTTGCCGATCCGCGGTGTGACAACCCGGTCACCCACCTTGGCGTCCATCCAGGTGAGCTGGACCCCCGGCTCGCCTGCGTACAGCAAGCCGTCATCGGGATCGACGTGGATAGAATAGCGCGTGCCGCGTCGATGCCAGTCGATGATCTCCCGCATTGTCGGGTACAGCTCGCGAAGCAGAGCCTGATCATCGGTTGCGTCCAGGTAGCGGGCCAGCGCGTGGAAGTACCACAGGGTGGCATCGACGGTGTTGTATTCGGGCGTCTCGCCGCCGTCGGGAAAGCGATTTGGCAGCATTCCCTCACTCACGTGAGCAGCAAAGGTTCGCAGGATCGAAGCCGCGTCCGCCATCCGTCCGGTCGCGAGCGCCAGCCCGGGCAGCGCGATCATCGTGTCGCGACCCCAGTCGCTGAACCAGGGATAGCCTGCGATCACGGTGGTGCCGTCGGGTGTGCCCTCGGCGCGCGCGCGCCTGACGATGAATTGGTCGGCAGCCATGGCGAGCCGGCGGATCCAGGGCGGTGCTGCGGCGGGCGCTGCCTGCAGGCGCGCTTCGCGCCGCCTGCGATCATGTTCCAGAGCAACGGCCGGCGCGTCCGGTGCCGCGGATTCGGCCGTGGCGATGAGGGTGAGGGTCTCGCCGGGCTCGAGGCGGGCGCGAAACAGGCCGGGCCGGAACAGATCCTCCTGGGCGTCCAGACCGCGCTGCGCCTCGACCCGGTGATGGAAATTCCAGTACCAGTCGGTGCTCAAAACGAACTCGCCGCGATCAGTCAGCAAGCGATACGGCTGTGCACCGGGGAAGGCGGTCACGCGACAGCCGCGCTCTTCCGTGTCCACAGCCAGCCTCCAGCCACCGCGCGTCTGTGAGTGGTAGTCGCGGTAAGTGCATAGCGGCAGCAGTTCCAGATCCGCTGGCGCACTCGCCGCGGCGAGCGTGAAGCTCACGTACGTGGTGTTGCGGCCGTCGGCCATCCAGATGCGCTGCTCGAGCAGGGCGTCGGCGAACGCGTATGTCCAGGTGGGCAGCCCATTGTCGAGTCTGAATGCGCTCAACCACTCGAAACCACGGGGCGCCAGGGTGCCGTCGGCGAACTCGCTGCATCCGAGGCGGAATTCCGCTCCGCGGTAGCGAACGGTGGGTTCCACCTTCGCCACCATCAGTACCCGCTGCACCGGTGGCTTAAGTGAGGCCACCAGTACGCCGTGGTAGCGGCGGGTATTCGCCAGCGCAACGCTGGCGCAGGCGAAACCTCCCAGGCCGTTCGTCACCAGCCATTCGCGCTCGAGCGCGTGGGCGCTGTGTGCAAAGCTCGCCCGCGACAAATCGGCTCGACCGGGAATCGCGCGCTCTTCATTGCGTACCGGGCGAGCCTTCACGGGCGGATTCCTGCTCCTGCGTGTAGAGGATGTCGTTCATGGCGATCGGGGCGCGAGGTCCGCGACTGCCGGCGATTCGCGTGCGAGCGCCCGGCGTGCGCGGCCGGCAGTCCAAAGGCGAGTACTGAGAAGACCCGAGCGCACGGCAATTTATTTCGTATGCTGCCACGCATCGGGTCCGCGCCGGACAGCCGGCGCGCCCGGCACCTTGGTCACGCGCAACCTTAAGCCCGTCGGGGGAATCCCGGAAACGGGCGGGATGAGATATCGGCGCTGAAATATTCGGGCCTTCCGGCAGGTCTAATGAGGCAGCGGGACGATCCTCCTCATGACGCCTGATTCCATCTCTACTGCACGCTCATCCCCCCCTTGCCGGGAATGGCTCAGGGCCGCCTGGGTGGTGCTCTGCCTGGGAGCGATGCCACTTCTTGCGTCCGCCGGGCCCGACGTGCAGTCGGCCGATACGACCCTCTGGCTGAGACTGCAGCGCACGACATGGGTCATGCAGGGAGCACACCGCCCCGAACACCTGGTCTACGTGATTACGGACGCGAACTGTCCTTACTGTCATGATCTCTGGTTGTCGCTGCAGCCGCTTTACGCGCGGGGGCTCCAGGTCCGCTACGTCATGGTCGGGATTATTTCCAGCGATAGTTCCGGCAAGGCGGCGGCCATCATCGAGGCTCGCGAGCCCTCCGTTGCACTGGACCGGAACGAGAGACAGTGGGCCCGGTTGCCTGATGACCTCGGGGGCGGCATCCCGCCTCTTCAAAGACCGAAGCCTGCAACTGCAGCTGCCCTCAAGGCGAACGAGCAGCTCATGCATGATCTCGGCGTACAAGGCACGCCGGCGTTGATTTATCGCAGCGGCGATCATGTAATGCACGTCATTCGGAGTGCGGCCGATCCCGCGAAACTCAAATCAATCGTGAGCGCCGCCGCCCCGGATTGAAGTGGCGCTGACGGTCGCGCCGTGCGTCGGAAGCGCCGGCAGTCATCGCTGCCGGCATTCCTTTCCGGGTCTACACTCAGGTCACGATCGACGTTTCTTCAGGCTCGTCCGTCGCGCTGGTGCCTTTGAGCCGATCATCGCCCCGCACCTCGAGCTTCACCGCCCTGGCCACGCCGGCACCGTAGGCGGGATCGCACTTGGCGAACAACGCGATCTGCCTGCGCTTGATCGTATCAGGCACCCCCTGCATCGCCGCGGCGATGTTGTCGAACAGGCGCTGCTTCTGCTCAGCGTTGAGCAGCCGGAACAGGTTCCCGGGTTGCGTATAGTCGTCGTTGCCGTCGCGGTGGTTGTAGCGGTCGGCGTCGCCGTGCAGGGGCAGCGCCGGTTCGGCGAAGCGCCGGTCCTCTTTCGGCCCATTGAACGAGTTGGGCTCGTAGTAAGCGTCCGGGTTCTTCGTGTTGTTGTCGAAGAACCGCATCGGACCGTCCTTGTGGTAGTGATGCACCGGGCAGCGCGGTGCGTTGACCGGCAACGCCTCGTAGTGCGTGCCCAGCCGGTAACGGTGCGCATCGGCGTAGCTGAACACGCGCGCCTGCAGCATCTTGTCCGGTGAGAAGCCGATGCCCGGAACGATGTTGGAGGGAGCGAATGCGGCCTGCTCGATCTCGGCGAAATAATTGTCCGCATTGCGGTTCAATTCCAGCACACCGATATCGATCGCAGGGAAATCGCTGTGCGGCCAGACCTTGGTCAGGTCGAACGGGTTCCAGCCAGTGCGCCGGGACCATGCCTGCGCCTGCGCGTCGGTCATGATCTGCACCTGCATCTTCCACTTCGGGAAGTCGCCCTTTTCGATCGCGCCGAACAGATCTTCCTGCGTCGATTCGCGGGTGCGCCCGACTACTTCGGAAGCCTGGGCGTTGGTCCAATGCTTATGACCCTGCTGGGTCTTGAAGTGGAATTTCACCCACACGCGTTCGCCGGCAGCATTGATCAGGCTGTAAGTGTGCGAGCCATAGCCGTTGACGTGGCGCACGCTGGTCGGCAGACCGCGGTCGGACATCAGGATCGTCACCTGGTGCAGGCTCTCGGGTGACAGCGACCAGAAATCCCACATCGCGGTGGGCGAGCGCAAATTGGTCTTGGGATGGCGCTTCTGGGTATGGATGAAGTCTGGGAACTTGTAGGGGTCGCGCACGAAGAACACCGGCGTGTTGTTGCCGACGAGATCCCAGTTGCCTTCCTCGGTGTAGAACTTGATCGCGAAGCCGCGCACGTCGCGCTCGGCATCGGCGGCACCGAGCTCGCCGGCAACGGTCGAGAAACGCAGGATCAGCGGGGTCCTGGCGCCGGGTTGCAGCACCTTGGCCCTGGTGTACTTCGAGATATCGCCGCTGATCGTCAGCGTGCCGTACGCACCCCATCCTTTGGCGTGCACCGGACGCTCCGGAATGCGCTCGCGGTTCTGGTGTGCGAGCTTCTCAATCAGCTGGTAGTCCTGCAGCAGCAGCGGGCCGCGGGGGCCGGCGCTGAGCGAATTCTGGTTGTCGGCGATGGGATTGCCGGCGCTGGTGGTCAGTCGATCGGCGGATGGTTTCGACGACTTGTCGGTCGGTTGGCTCATTGTTTGCTCTCCTCGCGGGTGTGAGCGTGCACCCTAGGCTCTTGCTGCCTGTAGAGGAAATTGATTGATCAGATGTACTCGATAGAGTATGTCTATCGAAGCACACCCCTGGGTGTAACGATATGTTCCAGGCTGAGCGACCTGGCTGACCGGCATCCCTTGTGAGGGTACTGTACCGGCTGGATCCAGCGGGCAAGCAAAACACCCTGCTCGGCGCGAGGTCTCTGGGGAAGCGATATGAATGTCTGGAAAGAGCTCGGACCAACAGTACTCGCATCGTTCCTGGCTTCGTTCGTCGAGTTTGTTGAAGCTCTCACGATTGTCCTGGCGGTATGGACCGTCCGTGGTGCGCGTTCCGCCCTGGCCGGTGCAGCGGCTGGTGGTGTGTTGCTCGCGATACTCGTTTTTGCTTTGGGACCGCTGCTCCGCTTTGTTCCCCTCGACACTCTGCGGCTCGCAGTGGGTGTGTTGCTACTGCTGTTTGGCATGCGCTGGCTGCGCAAAGCAATCCTTCGCTCAGCTGGAATCCTTGCACGCCATGACGAGAGCAGGGAATTTGCAAAGGAAACGGCTTCGCTTGCCGGCTCTCGCGCCTCGATTACGCTTGGAATTGATCTGGGGGGCGCGGGGGCAACGTTCAATGCCGTCGTGCTTGAGGGATTAGAAGTAGTGTTCATCGTGGTAGCCCTGGGGGCCACTGGCGGAATGTTGATTCCAGCCAGCTTAGGGGCCGCGGCAGCGGGTGTTGTGGTGATTCTTCTCGGCTTTATTGTCCATCGACCGCTGGCGAGAGTTCCGGAAAACAGCCTCAAGTTTGTGGTCGGAATACTTATTTCCTCTTTTGGGGTTTTTTGGGTTGGTGAGGGAGCTGGCTTTGACTGGGTAGGCAGAGATTTGGCGATAATTGGAATTGCCGTGATTGTGCTTCTAGCTTCGGTCCTGACGGTTCCGATCGCGCGCCGTATCGTTGACCCCGTCAACAGGGCTGGCATACCAGGCGTCCCGCAATGAATGAAGGCGCGCAGCCCCGGCGCGGGATTACCCGCGTGGTCCTCACGGCCGTCACGGAACTGTGGGGATTGTTCGTCGACGACGGCGCGCTCGCGTGCGCTTTAGTAGCGTGGTGCGGTCTTGCGATACTGGGCCTCCCCGCCATCGGAGTCGAACCGGCATTGCGCGCACCGCTGCTACTGGCAGGTTGCCTTGTTACATTGGTGATTGACGTGCTCGCGACCGCGCTTCGACGCCGCGCGCCAGGAGGTTCTTCAACCTCACAATAAGGCCGCTTCGAAAGGCGCGCGGTCGGCACCCAGCACACTTCGACCCTGGCGGGCATCGGCGTGCTGACAGGGTCGGTCGAGTTCCACGATCTGCCGAAACTCAGAGCGATTCCCGGCGTCGTGGCAGTTGAGCTCGAAGGACGCTAGCGATGCCCCTCGGAATCCGGATCGCGCATCACGGTGTTGGCCGAGCTCCGCGGGCACGCAGATTGAACGGGAACGTGTCCACTGTGCCAGGGGTTTCAGCGTCAGGCTCGATGCGAAGCACGTAACTACCCGCTCCCAGGCGGGAGGCGTCGGCATAGCCGTGAACGTACCCGTCCGTGCTCAAAGCAAGACCGGCCGCGGCGCCGACGGGCTTCGAAGACCCTCCCTCATCCTGTTGAACGAGCGTCATCCGGTACCGGGAAGGCGTCACGTGCGTTGCCGGCGCCGCGCGAAACTCGATCACGCCGCCAGAAGGCAGCTCCAGGTCGGGTGTCGAACTTGCACGCACTGCGACAAATGTGAAGTGCGCCGCCACCGACGGCGCAACACCAGTGGTGCGCGACTCCAGGGACGCTGTCAGAACCGGTGAGGGTCGGTTATGCGGTTGCAGCCACAGGAATAGTGCAAGTCCGGCGATCGCGGCCGCTGCGAGGATGGGTAACCAGATCCGAGAGCCTCTGGCTCGGGACGCGGCCTTGTCAAAATGCCCCTGTGCCCGTAATTGGTGCAGTCCTTCACTCAGCCGCAACGACTGCTCGAGCTCATGCACGAGCCCAGGATCCCGCACCAGGCGATCTTCAAACGCCCGGTGCTCATCGTCGGACAGTCGCCCGACAATGTAGTCCTGCATCCGCTCGGAATCGCGGCCGGCGTCTATCACCTCACGCCTCCCTGGATAGAAAGATCGGCGGGAGCCGTCGCCGAGTTCCTCGTGTCCATGGCTTGACCCGCATGCCCCAGGATCAGTCCAAGCGCGACTAGCGTCAGCAGATCGGCTTTCCAGAAGCCCCGGTGTTCCAGGAGCTCTCTGAACCGATTTCGGGCGCGAAAGATCACCCGATTGAAGTGCTCCCGCGACAGCTTGAGCTCCTGGCAGATCTGCTCCTTCTCCTCGTCATTCAGATAGAAGCGCACCAGGAGTTCCCGGTCCCGCTCAGCCGGCATCTCCTCGAGCATCCGCCGCGCCTCCTCGGCCCATTGGGGTCGCCCGACCCGCTCCCATTCGGGGTCGTCCTCGGTCCCCCGAAGCTCATTCAAGGCATCGGCGCTCGAGACTCCCGTTCGGTCCTTCCTGCGGTGATTGCGCAGATGATTCAGTGCCACGCGATACAGATACCCGCCCATGTTTTCCGGGTGGGCGATTCCTCCGCTGCGCAGTTTCTCGAGCGTCGTGACTGCAGCGTCCTGAAGAATGTCCGCGGCGACCTCCGGATCGCGAACGCGCCGCAAGATCAGCGCGCGCAGGCCGGGATAGTCGCGATAGACTGCGGTCAGGTGCGAAACGGGGTCCGTTACCGGCGCGCGGACGTCCGATTTCGCGGGGAGCATCGCTGCGGGTGCTGCTTGGTCGTCAACACCAATCATAAGGCGAGTATAAGCCGCAATCATGAGACACCGCAGCCGGTTGAATCGTTACCCGGCCGGTCGAGGTCTTTTTGTCGCGATTGTTCTGTCGGGGTGGGCCGTGCCAGGCGCCGCGGAGAATACCTCGTGCACCCGCGCTCTCGGCGCTCCCACGGTAAGCGCAGGCCCTCTGAAGACCCTCGGAACGGAGCCCGCCGCAGCAGATTTTGCCGTCGTGCCGGGGCACGTGTACCTGATCGAGGTCGAGCAGCGCAACAACGACGCGCGTGTCGAGATTCTCGACCCGATGAACGAGGTCATTGTCCAAGCCGACCACCCCGAGCGACGGACGGGAACCCGGCGTGCCGTGGTGACGGCGCCGGACCGCGCCCTCCTCGCCGTGCGCGTGACGGGTAAGGAGCACTCAAACCTCGCAGGCACGGCAACCGTTCGCGTCTTCGACCTTGCCGTTCTCCAGGCACGACCTGACTGCGCTGCGATCGTTAAGACTCTCGCCGAGGCCGATGCCGACTATGCGGCGGGAGAGGCGATTGCGAGAGGCCGCCCGAGTGCCGGGACCGCGAGCGCACGCGATGCGTTCTTACGGGCCGCGCAAGGATATCTGTCCGCCGAGCGTGCACTCACGGCACCTGCGGACCGTGCGCTTCGCGGCCAGACGGCGCTCGCCCTGGCAGGAGTCGAGTACTTTGACCTCCAGGACTGGGCGCAAACGGCCGAGTGGGCCAAAGCGGCAGCCGAATGGCTCGGGAATGACGATCCGTACCGACGGGCGCGAGCCGATGCACTGCTCGCCGCGGCGTGGATCGAGATCGGATCGGCCGCCCCGGCCGGACGGGCCGTGCCAGGGTATGGTGTGCGCTCGACCGAGCTCCTCGCGCGCGCACGGACCGAGCTGCAGCGCTTGAGTCGCTTCCACATGCAGCGAGGCGAACGGTATGACGCCGGGTTGCAGCTCACGAACATTGCGTTGACTTATCTCGATGAGGGTCGCTACCCGCAATGTGTGACGGCTTCTGCGACCTCGAGTCAGTTGTTCGATTCCATCCACGAGACGCCGCGACGTGCACAAGCATGGCAGAACCGGGCGCTGTGCCTCTGGGGCCTGGGGCGTTTGCCGGAAGCGCTGCGCTGGTTCAAGCGCGCGCTCACCGATATCGGTCCCGAGCCCTATCCGAGCCTTTACATCGGGGTGATCACCAACACCGCGCTCATGGATTACGCGCTCGGCCACTTCGATGAGTCGCTGCGCCTTTATGATCGCGCGCTTGCCTTCGCAGAAAAAGTTCAGGCTCGGCGGGATGAAGCGTACGGACTCTACGGAATTGGTGTGAACTATTACGCGCTTGGCGACCGGACGCGCGCACGCGAATTCCTCGAGCGCTCGCTGGCGATTCGCACGGTGGCACTCGATGGCCGTGGACGCATGGCCACTCTGCGGGCGCTTGCGAACATCGACGCCGAACAGGGGAGGGTGGACGACGCCATCGGCTCCGATCGGGAGGCGCTCGGCCTTGCGGTCGCCCCCGCGGCGATCGAGCGCATCAGGATTCAACTGGCGGCCCACACCGCGGTTGCCGGCCACCTCGTGGAGGCGAAAGCGCAGCTCGATGAAGTTCTCTCGACGGGTGCTAAGGCCGATCCGCTCATTCAAGCGGAGGCGCTCCTGCAGCGCGCGGTGCTGCTTCGAGAGATGGGTCGGCCCCGCGAGGCCCTGGCGGACCTCGCGGCCGCTCGACCGCGCTCGCACATCCTTGGCAGTGTCACGGAGGAGTTTGAGGCGGACCTCGAGCAGGCTCGGGCACTGCGACTGGTTGGTCGACCTCACGCGGCTCTCGCGGCCATCGAACGGGCCCTGGGACAAGCCGACGCCGTCCGCCTTCAGAGCGCGAATCCCGAGCTTCGCGCGCAGCTGCAAACGCCGCTGCGACCGGCCTACGACCTTAAACTCGAGTTGCTGCGGGAGCGCTACGACCACGCGTTAGCGGCGGGTCGGGTGAGAGAAGCCGATACGCTTGCAGCGACCGCGTTCGCGACCGCGGATGCATCGCGCGCGCATTCCTTCGCCGACGTCGCGGCGCAGAAGTACTCGCCTGCCGTTCGACGCGCGCTCGCATCTGAGTTTCGCCGTCGCGAGCAGCTCTATCGTGAGCTTTCCGCGCGTCGATTCGCCCTCGACGCTCGACTTGACCGTTCGGGCTCCGACGACCCGCGCGCACAGCATCTGCTGGGTGACATTGCCGAGCTCGGGCGCGAGGTGGACACGGTCAACACCCTCATCGCGACCCGCACCATGCCCATCGGTGCGTCCGCCCGGACGCGCAGCGGACAAAGCCTGCCGCCCCTTCCCGCCGATACGGCACTCGTGTCGTACTGGCTCGGGTCCGAATCCGCCTACGCGTGGGTGGTGTCGCCGACTGAAATTCGCTGGACGCTTTTGCCATCGCCGGCTGTCATCGCAGACAAGGTGGCCGCGTTCCACCGTTCGCTGACGCGGCTCGTCGATATGCCGGTCGAGCGTCGACTTGAGGATGGTCGCGCTCTGTACGAGCTGATCATTCGGCCGATTGAGCCGTGGCTGTCGGGCGTGCGGCAATGGGTTGTCATTCCGGACGGCGCCCTCGACTACGTGCCGTTCGCGGCATTACGAATGCCGGACACGTTTGTTGCCGTGCAGCACGATGTCGCCCTCACTCCAGCCGCGTGGGTGCTGGACACGAATGGGGCGCGGCCTCAACCGCACGACCGCCGCGGCCTGCTGCTGGTCGCCGATCCGGTGTATCAGGCGGACGATCCAAGGCTCACGGCAGTGCAACATGTGGCGGTGACGCCGCCAGCTACTGCCAGGCGCGCGCTGGATCCCGCCCGTCGCGGCTATCGGCGCCTTCCGTTCACCGCCCGGGAGGCAGCTCAGATTTCGGCGCAGTTTTCGCCTGCGGACGTTGATCAACTGACTGGCCTCAACGCCACGCGTGACCGGCTACTGTCTCTCGACTGGTCGAAATACCGGTTCATCCATATTGCGACGCACGGCATCGTCGATGCGCAGGTTCCCGAGCTATCCGCGCTGATTCTCGGCTCCTACGATGCCAGCGGAGCCGTGGTCGACGGTGCCGTCCGTGTTGCAGATCTCTCACTTCAGACACTGACCGCGGACGTTGTCGTATTCAGCGCCTGCGACACGGCCCTCGGCAAGGAGGTTCTCAGCGAGGGCCTGGTGGGCATCGGCTCCACGACGCTCGCCCGGGGTGCACGAGCGGTCGTGGCCTCTCTTTGGCCGGTCTCCGATGAGATTGGCGCTCGTCTGATGACAGAGTTCTATCGACACCTGCTGCACGACTCGATGCGCCCACCCGCGGCACTCGGCGCGGCAATGCGATCGGTCGTGTCGCACGACGCGTCCGCGGATCCGGCGCTTTGGGCTGCATTTCAGGTCTCGGTGGTTGCGCTCGGGCCAGGCCTACCGACCCGCAGCGCCGGGATAGCGAAGATCGCAACGACAACAAGGCCCTAGGAGACGCCCTGAACTTCTGGATCAACAAGAGGGTTACGCTGAACGACAGTTGGGGACCTGGCGCCGCCCACACTCTCACCACGCCGCTCGGGCAGCAGCCTGAATTTTCGTTGCGTCCGCGGTACTTGCGCAATGCTCAAGGAAACCGGCAACTGGCCCACTTTTCAATCGATTTCCCGTCGGGCTTTCTCGCGGACGGGTGGGCGGGTGCCAATTTCACGCCGATGGGTACGATCGCTGTCGCGGGAATCAGGGGTCTTGCGCCGTGGGATCCGTCCCAAAGCGCAGCGTATCGAAAGGCTATTGACGCTGCCTCCGTGAGTCTCGGGGATTCGCGGACCGAGCGGCTCGAAGGTGTCATCCCCCATCTCGGGCCTCAGGGCGGCGTGGGGTACAACAGAGTGTGGCTGTTCTACGTGTCCAACGCGGTGCAGGGTCCAATACCCGATCTCGTAGTGATCAAGATTGCAACGCACGTAGCCATTCCGGGGACCGTGCAAGCGCGTCAGGACGGCACCGGTCACGGACCCCCGCACTAGACGCCAATGAACGTTGCCGCGTGAGGACCGAAGGAGGCCACTTCCATGGAAACGCGGCGGTTGCGCACCATCCAGCAGCCCTCCCACATAGAGAGACTGCTGGAGGCTCTTGTATCACGCGCCAATCTCTTGCCGAAGGACGGTTACCAGATTCGCGACCCCGCCGCGCTGCCACCCCCGCTGCAGACGGTTATAGCCCAGGCCGCTCGGGAGGGACGAGTCTGGGGGTGTTGGGCGAATAGCTACGAGACCTGCCTGTTCACGTCCGAGATGTCACTCCCCCGGTCCCGCGAGCGCGGAGTGCCCGTGCTGCTGGTGAATCGCTACGGCGAAAGCGGCGAACTACAGGATACGGGGGTCTGGATGACTGATCTGGAGGGGAAGTGGCAGCGGTGCACGGATTGACTCATCCCGGGAGCCGCGCATGAGCACGATCAGCATCGGGGGAGCCGAGCGTCCCCTCGCCGTTGCGGATGCCGGATGGATCGGACGAGCATTCGATGCGCACAAGCAAGCCGGAGAGCTGCCCTGCGTGCGAGTCATGATACGAGGCGGGAACGTTGACCTGACCCTGCAGACCCTGAACTGCGCAGCGGCTACTGGGCGTGGTGGCCGGCCACCGAGTGGCGACGAGGCTGAAATTTCCAGGCTGTGGAACATGGAGGGCTTAAGCAGCATGCGCTTTGCGGCGGACCAGGTCGCGGCCTTCGTTGAGCGCGTGAGGCATCTGCTGCGCTGATCGCATCGGTTTCGCCAACACCATACATTATTCCAACGGATTGACTCTTTCGAAGGACGGCCAGCATCTGCTCGTCGCCGAGATTCCCCGTGGTACGATTCGCCGATGAAAAAGCGTCCGGACTGGCCAAAACTCCCGAGCTGGAAGATGTTCAAGGGCCTCCAGGCTTCGGGTGGCTTCGGCACACCGCCTGGCGTTCTTCGCGCGTTGCTGGAGCAAGCAAAGAAGCGCGCGCACCAGACGGCACCCCAACAGCCCCCTTCTCCCGCACGAACCGCAAAAGGCCCGAGAAGCCGCGCTGCGAAATGATCGACCGCAGTGAACCTGCGCAGTTAGTGGCGTTCCCAACGTTCTAAGATTCGCGGCCGGCGACGGACGACTTCAAATCCCTCAGCCGCAGTGAATCGCAACTCTGTCCGATTGCGATTTTGGCCGTACCGAGCTCGATCCCAGGAATTTCTGACAGGCAGTGCGCGAGTGTCTGGCACCTGCGCTTTCACTGCGATCAGCTACTCATTACAATGACATATTGACTAGGGAACCTGTGTCCGGCAAGAGCACCGGCGCGGCAGCTTCGGGAGCCGCTGCGGGTCATTTCGGGTTGGGCGATGCGATCGTTCTCGGCCTGTCCAGCTCCGGGCCCGCCCAGACGCTGGCGGTCAGCCTCGCCAGTCTGGTTGCCGTGTGCCACTACGGCGGAGTGGTGCCCCTGCTCGTCTGCTTCGTGCCCATGCTTGGCATCGCCATCGGTTATCAGCGGCTCAACCGCTGGGACCAGAGCGCCGGGGCGACTTACACCTGGGTGGCGAAGGTCTTTCACCCTTATCTGGGATTCCTGGCGGGTTGGATGATCCTGCTTTACTACACGCTCGGTACGATCAGTCTGACCATACCGGCGGGCACCTACACGCTCGAGCTGCTCGCTCCCGGGCTCGGTGAGAGTCATCTCGCCATCGTGGTCGCGGGCGGCGCCTGGAATGTCATTGTCACGCTGCTCGCATTGAAAGGTCTCAACGTAGCGGCGCGATTCGAGTGGGGGATCGTCATGTTCCAGTACGTGGTCCTGCTGTTGATCGCGACTGCCGGAATCGCCACGCTGGTATACGCCACGACCAGTGCTCCGTTCTCCTGGGACTGGTTCACGCTTCGCGGCATGGGCGGGATGCGTGGCTTGATGAGCGGCATTCTGATTGCGTGCTTCATGTATTCCGGATGGGATGCGGCCGTTTACGTCAACGAAGAGTCCACGGACAAAATCGACAGTCCGGGTCGGGCGGCTATCGCGAGCGTCATCATTCTCGCGATCTTCTACTCAGTAACCGTCTTCGGTCTTCAGGCGGTGCTGACGCCGGATGAGTTGCAGAGCCACGCCGGCAACGCCTTGGCCGTGATCGCTACCCGGCTGCTGCCGGGCCCCTGGGGTGCGGTCATGAGTCTCGTGGTACTGACCGGGACTCTCGCGACCCTGCAGGCCGCGGTCATTTCCGCGGCGCGCGTCGGCTTCGCGATGTCGCGCGACGGGGTCATGCCGGCAGTCTTTCGGCGCGTCGATCCACGCACCGGCAACCCCTGGGCCGCAACTCTCGTGATGAGCGCCATCAATCTCGGCCTGCTGATCCTCGCGCTGGCAACCAACGGTATCGGCCATGCGCTCGGCAACATCGTCAGCAGCCTCGGGCTCATCTCCATTCTCTTCTACGGCCTGACGGGCGCTGCGGCCGTCTGGCAGAACCGCGGCGCGCTCGTGCGCTCCCCCGCGGATTTCATGATGGGTGGGCTGCTTCCGGGCGTCGGCGCCCTCTTCATGGCGTGGGTCGCGGTCGAGTCGGTGCGCTCCGGGGCCACTTCCGGCGCGATCCTCGCCTACGGGATCGGCTCGGTCGCACTGGGTGCCGTCGTCGCTGTGTTGCTGCACGGCTTCGGCGACTCGGCGTTCTTCCGCCCCCGCCGCCATGCGACCTTCGATGAGACCACCGTTTCCAGGGAACAACCGCTGTGAGCCCAAGCTACCGGAATCCCGCCCGCACCCTGCGCAGCGCTGCACTGTATCCGCAGGCCTGCGAGCTGATACCCGCGGGCGTCAACAGCACGGCGCGAGCACGCTTCGCCGGCTGGGATCCGTACCCCCTGTTCGCGCATCACGGCACCGGCGCCCATCTGTTCGACGTCGACGGCAACCGCTACATCGACTATCTGCTGGGCCTGGGTCCGATGATTCTCGGGCATCGGCCACCCAGGGTCACTGCCGCCGTCGTCAAGGCGATTCAGGAGCGCGGCACGATGTTCGCACTCCCCACCTCCGATGAGATCACGCTCGCACGGCGGATCATCGACTTGGTTCCCAGCATCGAGCAGATTCGTCTGTGCAACACGGGCACCGAGGCCGTTCTGTACGCGTTACGGCTCGCGCGCACTTTCACGGGACGCACCAAGGTCGTTCGCTTCGAAGGCATGTATCACGGTTTCTCGGACGGCGTGTACTGGAGCAAGCACCCGCCTCTGGATGAGGCAGGCCCGCCGGCCCACCCGATTCCGGTGGCTCAAGGTCCGGGCCTGCCGCCCGGGCTGGCCGAACAGCTCATCGTCCTTCCCTGGAACGACACTGGCGCGCTGCGTGAGGCCGTGAACCGGGAAGGTGAGAATATCGCAGCGGTCTTGACCGAGCCGGTGATGTGCAACACCGGATGCATTCTGCCCGAGCCGGGTTACCTGGAGGCGATGCGGGCGATCACGGCAGCCTGCGGAATCCTTCTCATCTACGACGAGGTCATCACGGGCTTTCGCCTGAACATTGCCGGGGCCCAGGGGCATTACGGTATTCGGCCCGACTTGTCCGTATTCGCCAAGGGTCTGGGCGGGGGCTTCCCGGTTGCTGCCCTGGGTGGTCGCAAAGACATCATGGATCTGGTCGCTGACGGCACCGTGTCGATGGCCGGCACGTATGCCGCCAATACGATTGCCGTGGCGGCAGCGCACGCGGCGCTGGATGAGTTGACCGAGCCCGGCGTGTACGAGCGGCTGAACAAACGTTGCGGGCGACTGTTCGCCGGCCTCGAGCGAGTCCTGCACGACGCCAGGCTCGGCGCCTACGTCGTGGGAATCGGCCCGGTGCTGCAGGTGTGGTTCGCCGAGCATCCTATCCGCAACTACCGCGACGCCGCCCGTCACGCAAGCCATGAACGCTTCCGGCGGTGGTGGGAGGGAATGTTGGACCGCGGCGTGTTGTTTCACCCCCATCCTTTCGAAAACCTGTTCGTCTCCTTCGCGCATTCGGACGACGACATCGATCAAACGCTGGAGGCTGCCGGCGCGGTCGTGAAAGACATCCGCGCGCATGGCTGATCCAGCGACCGATCCGGGCTCCCAATCGCTGGTGTTGGGAATCGACCTCGGGACGTCCGCCGTAAAGATCGTCGCGGCGGCAAGCGATGGAGCCTTTGTCGCCACGGGGTCCGCGTCATTCCCCACCATCTGCGATCTGCCGGGCCAGGCGGAGCAGGACCCGGACGCCTGGGTCGCGGCGCTCGCAGAGGCGGCCGTGAGTCTCGATCTGGAGCTCCGTCGACAGTGCCGTGACTGGCGCGCCCGTGTCGCGGCCATCGGCCTCACCGGGCAGCTCCCGACACTCGTTTGCAGCGGTGCACAGGGTCCCCTCGGCCGGGCGATCACCTGGAAAGATGCTCGCGCGGATGGGCCGACGTCTGCGACCATCGACCCGACGCAGCGACGTGCGCTCTACGAGCGCACCGGGATGCCGATCGACGGCCGCTACCTCGGCCCGATGTTCCGTCATCACTGGCTCAATCGCAGCCCGGAAGTCCGATCCATCCTCTCGGCCAAGGACTACCTGCTGTCGGTGCTGACGGGGCAGCGCCTCACGGATCCCTCCACGGCTGCCGGGTATGGTGCGTTCGATTTGGAAAGCGGCGCGTTCTCCGAGGCGCTGTGCGAAATGTGGCGGATGCCGGCCGGCACACTGCCAGCCGTGCGTTCGGCCCACTCGCGAGCGGGCCAGCTGACCCCGGCCGGCGCCCGCATTGTTGGTGTTCGCGCGGGAATACCGGTGACGGTGGGAGCTGCGGATTCCGTATCGAGCGCCTTCGCGATGGCGGGCCTCGAGGAGGGGATTGCCTGCATCATCATGGGCTCGAGCACGGTCATCATCGACGCGGTTCGCGATGCGCGACTCGATCCCGCCACGCGTTATCTGCTGACTCCCCACGTTGAGTCCGGTTGGTACGCTCGCGAGATGGATTTGCTCGCCACCGGCACGGGCTACCGCTGGTTGAGCGGCCTGCTCGCCTTGCCGGACGGGGAGTTGGACCAGCGCGCCGCCGAATCCCCGCCCGGGGCACGCGACCTGATCTTTGCGCCGTATCTTGGCGGCGGCGAGCAAGGCGCGCTGTGGGATCCCACGTTGCGCGGCATGCTCCGCGGCCTGACGCTGCGGCATACATCGAGCGACATCGCGCGCGCCTTTCTCGAAGGCGTCGCCTTCGAGATCCGTCGGTGCATCGAGGTGCTCGCGGAAACGGCGCCGCTGCGTGGAGTGGTCGTCGCAGGGCACTTCACGGCACATCAGACGAGCCTGGAAATGCTCGCCGACATTTTGCACCGGCCCGTGAGGCCGTTTCCGCCCGTTTCGCCTGCCGCACTGGGGGCCGCCCTTGGCGCCCTCCAGGTGCTCGCCGCGACACCCCGGCGCGCCGACGCCGCCTGGCTCCCGCAAGTGCTGCCTGGCGATCAGTCCCGGGTCTATCACGGTCTCTATGCGAGCTATCTTGCGAACCACCCGGGGTCTCACCGTGCTCAGTGAGGTGCAGCTTCGCGAGCCTTCAGAGAGCAACCGGGCGAACGCGGCTCAGTGCTTCGCGGGTACGCGCGGCCGGGCGATCTGAGCCAGCAGATCGGGCGTTCCCGCTACCCGCACGAGGCGCGGCTCGCGCTGTCCACCGGAGTAGGACAGCTCCGCGCTCTGGTAGAGATCGCCCCTTTCGATCAGCAGCGTGATTTTGGAGGCATCGTGGGCGGTGGCCGTCAGCGCATCACGCAACTCATCCCTGGACCACTTGCGCCCGTTGACGGCGACGAGGCGGTCCCCGGGTGAGAGCCCCGCGGTGTCCGCGGGCGAGCCGGGAATCACATCGCTCAGCGCGGCATCGTCGTTCACGTAGAACCCGAGCGAGAAACGCAGATCGAGGTCGCGATCGTCGGCCTCGTGCGCGCGATGCATCACCGACGGCGTGCTATCGAGCTGCAGTCTCCAGCCGCTCTGCAGCAACCCCTCACTCGGGGCGTCCGCGCGGTGACGACTGAGCCGCTCTTCCCAGAACTGCCGCCAATCGTAGGGCTGCACGTCGTTGAGCACCTCCACCAGCGCGCTGAAGTCATACGGTCGCACCTCCGGCGGGCCGCTCGCGCCGCCAAAGAAGCGCCGGCAGAACTCATCGAGGCTGCGGTGGCCGGCGGAGAGTCGGCGGATCACGGTGTCAGCCTCCAACCACAACAGCGCTGATTCCTGGTAGAAGTCCTCCTGGCGGCGCAGCCGCGCAGCCCAGTCGCGCGGTTGCACGTACAGGAGCGGTGCAGCAAGCGTCGTGTCCTGAAGATTGCGCCAGCGGCGCGCGCTGTGGCTCTGCATGCCGGCCAGATCGTGCGCCAACTCACTCTGGAACTCCTCCGTCGTGAGCAATCCGCTGCGTACGGCGAGAACGTTACCCAGATACTCCGTGAGACCCTCGTACACCCACAGGAGCTCGTCGCGCATCGGGTCCTGGTAGTTGCGTGTTGCGAGCCCCACCGGCCGCCGGTACTTGCCGTTCCAGGAGTGCGCGTATTCGTGGGCGAGGAGATTCGCTTCCGCGCGGCGCACGTCATCGTCGAGCAAGGTGCGATACGGCGAGCGATTATCGCTCGACTCGTGATGCTCGAGTCCATCGGGCATGATCTGGTCGGTCAACACGTACAAAAAGTCGTAGTGCCGGTAGTGCGTCGCGCCGAACAGCGACTGGGCCTCGGCGACCAGTCGCCGGTAGTGCTCGAGAAGCGTCGCTGTGAAATGCAGTGCCGCGGGACCGTCGGCCGCGACGTGCAGTCGCACGGCAGGCTCGCCCCCCAGCTCGAACGACTCGAAGTAGCGGCCAGCGATCAGCGTCGAATCCACCAGCGTGGTGAGCGACGTCGCCTCGAACCGCACGCTCTCCGGCAGCGTCTGCTCCGCGCGCAGCGCGGTGGCGTATTTCCAGCCCGCCGGCAGGCGCACCTCAGCCTGGTAGCGCAGCTCATCGGTATTGCTGTCGGCCGGATAAAGCACGACCTGATTCCACTCGAGGATCGCGAGTGCCGCGGTGGCGGTGCGCGGCGCCTCGAGCCCGTTCACCAGCCCGTCGGGGCGCAGCGCGGTCAGCACTTCGAAGTCGGCAGCGAGCGAGGTTACCCCGGGCGGGATCTGCAGGTGAAACGCGTACATGTCGACGTCGTCGCGGCGCCACGTGACGGCCGCGCCGGCAGCGCCGAACGTCGGGCCTGCGAGGTTGGTGATGGGACCGGCGGGGCCGTGGCGCCCCGGCAGCCATTTCGGGTACACGAGCGTCAGTGGGCCGGCGCTCACCGGCAACAGCAGATGGACTCTCAGGATCCCGCGCGGTGCCTCGCGCGCGTCGACTTCCACGCGCGCGGTGCCGGAGACGGCCGCGGGCGCAGAGGAGGGCGCGGATCCCGGTACCTGGGTGGCCGGTGCGCTGCCGGCCGCGGCATCCAGGCCCGCAGCAAGCACCAGCAGCAGCGCGAGTCCGGGCAATGGCCGCGCGCTGTGGACTCTCGCGACGCGCTCAGTAGCGGTAGCGCAGCCCGAGTTCGTAGAAGCGGCCGACCGCGCCGGCCTGATCGAGAGAGGGGTTGTAGTTGAAGCCGCCATAGGTGATCGTGTTGAGGGGAGCGATGCGGTTGGTCGCGTTGATAACTGTGCCGGTGAGCTGCACGCGATCACTGAACTGGTACTGGCCATAGACATCTGTATACGTGAACGAGGCGATGTAGCAATGGGGATTGGTTACCGACAATTGCAGGCACTGATCGCCGGAAACGGACTCATCGATCCCCTTCATGACACCACGATAGTTGACCGTCGCGCCCAGCGACAGCGGGCCGCGGGTCCAGTCGGCCGTGAACGAGCCGCGCGTTCGCGGCGTGCCGACGGCCCCGCCGACCGCGGTCGGTCCGGCGGTACCGGCGTAGTGAAAGGTCTGGTTGCCGTTGATGGGATCGAAGAACGTCTGGTCGGAGGTGATGATGTAGTTCGCATCCAGGCCCAGCGTCAGGCGTCCCCACGCACCGAGCGCAAGCTCGGCGTGCATGGCGCCATCGTAGCCCGAGGTTTGCGAGTTGGCGGCGTTCACGTACGGCTGCGGATAGTAGATGATCGGCCCGGGATAGGTGGTGCCGGGCTGCTGCACGCCGCGCACCGGCGCCAGCAGGCCGAGCGGCGCCGGCACTATCTCGTCGTCGCGACGGATGTTGTAGTAGTCGAACGTGAAGGTGATGCGCTTTGCCGGTTCGAGCACCACGCCCGCCGTGTAGCTGCGTGACTTCTCCGGCTTGAGGTTGGGATTACCGACACTCAGGGTCGCCGCGAAGCCCAGGCCGCAATCCGAGGGCTTGTTGGTAAAGGGGCAGCGCAGCGGATCCACCGGCGCGGTCGTGGCCGAGCCCGTGCCGCTCTGGCCCGCTTCGGCGATTCCAGGCGCACGGAAGCCGCGCGCATAGGTGCTACGCAACGCCACTTGCGGCAGCAGCGTCCACTTGAGTCCAAACTTGGGCGTAAACGAGGTGTTGGGCGAGTTGTAATGATCGACGCGCCCTGCGGCATCGATCTCCAGCCTGGGCAATACTAAAGCGGACAACTCGACGAACGCGGCCGAAACACTCTGCGAGCCGCGGGCGTAGAAGCTGCCGTCCATGATCGTGTCGCCCGCGGGCGCGTACGGCTCGCCAGGATTGTTGGCGTTCAGCGTGCGCACCTCGGCACCGGCCGCCAGGGAGAGCGGACCGCCCGGTAGGGTGAGGAGCGTGCGATTGCCGCTGGCAGCCACATAGGCGAGCTCCGAGGTTGCCGTGTCGTGCGTTTCGGGGGCGAGTGCCGCATACAAGGACGGCGGGTTCGCAGATGCACTGGCGCCGACGCGATAGCTGTTGTTGGCCAGCGCTGCGCTCAGAAGACTGTTGCGGATGAAGCCGGTGTAGGTCGCACGCGTTGCAGCGCGAACGTAGCCGGCGCTGAAGTTGAGATCCCAGCCGCCGGCGCGGCCGGTGACGTCGTTGACGAAGCGCAGCACGTCGGTGTTGAAGCGGATCTGCTGATCCGGGAAATCCGTGAGCACTGCGTACAGGAGCGCCGGCTGGCCGATGTAGGAGGCGAAGTTCGCGCCGTAGAAAGCCCGCGCGGCGGCAAAATAGGGACTTGCCGGGTTGAACGGATTGTCCGGGTGGTTCGCCGGCAGCACCATGGTCGTAGTGTTGGGATCGGTTTGGTCGACCAGGATGCCGCCCGAGCCGACCCAGGTGTAGGGAATCGTCACGGGACCGGTGCTGTAGGAATCTGACTGACGGTACTGCTCCGCCTGCGAGTTGAACCACGACATCGTGAGCGCGTTGCGCCAGCCGTCCGCCGCGAGGTTCTGCGTCCAGCGCCCCGAGAGATTGAGCCCTGCGGTGCGCGGCTGGATCTTGTTGTACTTGTTGATGTCCCAGATGCAGCCACCCGAGGGGTCCAGGTTCTGCGGGGCGCAACCCGGGAGCAGAAAGTACCCTGCGTTGGGATCGCCCGCCTGCACCGCGTTCTGCGGTGCGACCATGCCGGGCACCGTGAACGTGCCGTTGTTCGGGAACGCCTGCTGCACGACGCCCCCGCGCCGGTCGGGACCGCCGTAGGGGGTGAGGTCGAGGTTGCTGAGGTAAGAGCCGCGGTTCGTCTGGCTGATGGACGCCTGGTGACGGTATTCGAGGTTGAAGTAGACGTTGTGGCCGTCCTGCGCGAGATCCCCGAAACCGTACAGCGCGGAGAGGCGCTGCGTGAGACCATCCGCACGGTAGGATCCGCCGAAGTTTGTGTCCAGCTGCAGCCCTTTAAACTCGGGCTTGAGGATGATGTTGACGACACCTGCGATGGCGTCCGAGCCGTAGATGGCAGAGGCGCCGTCTTTGAGCACTTCGACGCGCTCAACGATCGACAGCGGCAGCGACGACAGATCGACGAACGGACGCTCGCCGTCGTCGGCGAGCGGATACGGTGCCATGCGGTGACCGTCAACCAGCACCAGCGTGGCATCGAGAGTCAGGCCCCGCAGGGAAATGCCGCTCGCCCCACCGGCCAGCGCTCCGCTGAAGTTCTGCGTCAGCGAGCCGCTGTTGTCGGCGGAAACGGCGCGGATGACGTCCGCGATCGCGAGCCTGCCGCTCTTCTCGATCTCCTCGGTGGTGATGACCTGCAGCGGCGAAGGAGTCTCGGTATCGGTGCGGCGAATGTAAGATCCCGTCACGACGACGGTGGTCAGCTCGTCGCCACTGGCGCTCTTGCCGCGCGCCGCTCCCGCCCCCTGATCGTCGGGGGTGGACGCAGCGCTGCTCGCCCGAACAGCGCCCGGCCAATTGCCCAGAAAGAGTGCCAACGCGATCGCCAGAGCCACGCCACCGCGCGCCGCCTCGCCGCGAGACTCCCCCATGCGAGCCCCCTCCCCTATATCGCGAGGAACAAATGTAGGGGGGTTCCGATATCATTGCAATAACCTATTCTTTTGGAGCTGGCTTTGACCGCGGGATATGGCCGTTCTCGCCGGCGTGAGAGTCGGGGGAGCGTGCGGGTCGCCATACTTGTCATTTTGCTGGCGCTGGGAGCGGCGTTCGTTCGTCCGGCGCTCGCCGATGCGGTGGACGCCCTCATCATCGCAACCCTGCAACGCGACCGGATCCCGGGGATCGGGCTGCTGGTGATGCGACGGGGAAGTCGTGCGCGCCTTTCGACCTACGGCCTCGCGAACGTCGAGCATCAGGTGCCGGTCAGGCACGACACCCTGTTTCAGTCGGCATCGCTCGGCAAACAGTTCACGGCCACCGCGGTGCTGATGCTCGCGGAGCGGGGACGGATCTCGCTCGACGATCCGATCAGCCAGTACCTGCCGGCGGGTCCGCCGGACTGGGCGCCGATCACGGTGCGGGAGCTCCTCGATCACACGTCCGGAATTCATGATTCAGAGGAAGACGGCGGGGTGTTCGACCTGCGCCGCGAATACCGCGACGACGAGATCATCAGCATCGCGCATTCGTACCCCCTCGACTTCGTGCCTGGCAGTCGCTGGAAGTACAACAACATGGGCTACATCCTCAGCGGCATCATCGTGACGCGCGTGGCGGGGATGTTCTACGGCGAGCTCCTGACCCGCGAGGTCTTCCGACCGCTCGGCATGCGCACGGCCCGCATCATCAGCGACACCGACATCGTCCCGCATCGCGCCGCCGGCTATGTCCGCACGGCCTCCGGCATTCGCAACCAGGACTTCGTGTCGGCGTCCCTGAACGCGACCGCGGACGGCAGCCTGTACCTGTCGCTCGATGACTGGAGTGCGTGGATTGCGGCGATGGACCGCGGCGCGTTGCTGACGCCGAGGTCATGGGCCGCATTGTGGGATCGCGGCAGGACCCGCGACGGCGAGCTCACCGAGCACGGCTTCTGCTGGGACCATGTCAGGCTGGCCGGGCACGAGGTGCTCGAGTTCGACGGCTCCTGGCAGGGATTTCGCACCGCGATCGAGCGCGATCCGGCGAGCGGGTTCACGGTTGTGGTGCTCGCGAATCTCGCCCAGGCCGAGCCGCTGCCGCTCGCGCGCGATGTGTTGGCGCGGGTGGCAGGATTCCGTGCACACTGAGCGGGCGGCTCGCAACGATCGCCGAACGCTTACGACAGTGAAATCAGCTCCGCAGGCCCGTTTCAGCCACTTGCCTGGGCGAGCTCGACGGCCTCGACGGCAAATTCCGGCGCCGTGGCCAACCGGAACGCGAACGACTTCGCGACAAACATCATGCGGAAGGCATCGATCGGCGCGTGACGGGTCGAGTAACTGATCCCGCTCAGCTCCACGACCCACTCGAAGCGCAACAGCTCCAGGAGTTCCTGCTCGCGCGGCTGCGCCGGCCGGCACAGCAGCGTCTGCTCCTCGCGCGCCTCCTTCAGCCCGTAAACCTCATCGAGCAGATCGTACAGGGAGCGCCGATCGCGCGCCTCGAAGTACGAGCCCAGGTCAGGCGCGAGCAGTTTCGGGATGGTGGACAGCTCCCAGATCAGGGGCCGCTGATCGAGGAGCCGCAGCCGGGAGATCTCCCACACTACCGCACCTTCCTGCAGACTCAGCGCCTTGCTCTCATCCGGATTGGCCCGCCTTGGGAAGCAGCCCAGAGTGCGGGACTCCAGCTTGGATCGCGCATCGAGGTGCAGGCTGTTGCGCAGGCCTCCGATCTTGGTCGTCTCGGCGCGCACGCGGGGCCGGGCGACGAATGTGCCGCGCCCCTGCTCCCGTCTGACTACCCCTTGCGCCGCCAGTTCGGCCAACGCACGTCGTACCGTGACGAGACTGACTCCCGCCTGTGCGGCAAGCTTGGTCTCGGTCGGTAGCTGATCTCCCTCCTGCAGCTTGTTCTCATCGATGTGCTGCAGAATGAAGACGATGGTTTTTTCGTAGAGCGCTCTCACGATTCGCGGCCTGAAAGGCCTCGGTGGCCTCTAGGCTTCTGCTGTGCGAGGCCCCCTCTCAATCATCAGGTCATTATACGCATTCACATCGGTCTCTGGCGTTGGCCCGAGCTGTGCTGTCCGATCGCGCCTAAGCCACGCACAGGTCTCAGGCGCTTCGTCGCACGGAGGAAATCGACCGATGGGACTAGGACCGCGGGATGGTGGCGTGTCCGGTGGTGCCGCCGCGAGCGAACTCGAACCTCAATAACCACTGTCGAGAGTCTTGCTTGTCTGCTGGAGCGAACCTCCATTTTCTAGCGGCTTCTCTTGCCGAGCGGGCGAAATACCAGCTTGGCCCGGGGTTTTGCAACAACGCGTCGATGACATTGCCTGAGTGATCGACGATCACCAGCACCGCGACCTTGATATGGCCGTGAATCGTCTTACGTGCGCTGCGCGGAATGGTGGGAATCTCTTCATGGACTACGGAGGGTGCTGCGTCCGCCAACGGCTGTGCGGGCTGCTCCAACCGACGAGAAACAGGGCGCGGGGGCGCCGCTTTAGGCTCTCTGGACTTCGCGCTGGCCGCAGGAGCGGAGACCACGGGAGGCGCAGGCAGAGGCGTCGCGGGATTCGGCGGAGTGGCTGCCGGCGCGCCGGCAGTTTGTTGCGAAGAAGTCTGCAACGTACTTGAAGCCGATTGCTGGGAGTTGGGATGGCTCTGAAACAGGCGCAAGCCAGCCCAAGCGACCAATAGTATGAGGACCGCCACGATGGTCGGCACGAGCCAGCGCTGTTTGGGCGACACCTGTGGAGGCGCGGCCCGGCCCGACGCTTCGCGAACGACTGGAGGCGCGGCCCGGCCCGGCGCTTCGCGAACGACTGGAGGCGCGGCCCGGCCCGGCGCTTCGCGAGCGACTGGAGGCGCAGCCCGGCCCGGCGCGTCGCGAACGACTGGCGGCGCAGCCCGGCCCGGCGCGTCGCGAACGACGGCCTGAGGAACCGAAACCGCGGACGTTTGTGGCGCGCGTTTGAACTGGGCTTCCAGGTCGGTAGCCGTCGGACGGCTGGCGGGATTGTGACTCAAGCATCGCTGTACGGTGTCCACGAATGTTGGAGGAAGAGTCGTGGGCAGGCTGGCGGTTTCGGATCGTTCATCAGGCCATGGAAGGCTCTGGGTGAGGGCCTCAACCATGGTTATGCCGAGACCCCAGATGTCGCTGGCCGGGGAAAGCCTGCTTTCTTTTGCTTCCGGAGGATCGTACAGGGAAGACTTAGTGATGCTTGCCCTGGGTTCGCCGGCGGGACGGACGGTATCACTTGCCAGTTTCAGTTGATCATTGACCACCAGAAAGTTTGCCGGCTTCAGCTGGCCCTGCACCAGGTTTTTGCGGTGCAGGAAAGCCAGGGCGTCCAGGGTCGGAAGGAGCATTTCCCGCACTTCGTCGGGAGTAAGGGCCCGGCGGGTAAGGACCTGAGAGAGAGTCTGTTCGGCATATTCCATTACGACGAAGAGAAACGGATGACCTCCGAGCTGGCAATGACCCGCGTCGAGAAGCCGAATCAGGTGAGGATGGGACAGGCCTGCAGCCGTCTTCCAGTGCGAGAGCTGTACCTCTGTCAGTACCCTCTCAGCCGGGACGATCTTGATCGCGGCATTGGCAATGTTTTGTGCCTTACAGTCGGTAAGGAATACCGCGCTGTGGTCTGAGCCGTTCAGAAAGCGGCGCAGGGGATAGACTCCGTTAACGACCTCGCCCTGCCACTGCGGCCAGACCTCGGTCACCGTCTCGCTTCTTGCCTCCACATTCACGACGAACGACACGCTCCCTGGATGTCGGTAGGAAGATAGGCTGCTGGAGAACCAGATATGGAGATATGGGTCACACTTTGGTGTCGAAGGGTTGTTCGGCGCCTGCCACTCGACCTGTCTTTCGACGTGGCGGTCAGCGCAGGCCGCGAGCTGCGGTCGCCAGCGGGCGGTCCGCGCCCTCCCCGACCCAATGCGGCAGCCACGATCGGCTGGTGTAGTTCTGGCGTCACCGCTCGTAGCGTATGAAGGATGTGCGGCGGGCCAGAGTGTCGTACAACGCGCGCCCTTCGGCGTTGAATTCCTGCGTCATCCAGTAGACCGACGCCGCCTTCACACGATCCGCTTCCGTATACACAGCGTGTATCAGGGCACGACCGACTCCGCTTCCGCGTGTTGCCGGATCGACGAACAGGTCTTCGAGGTAACAGTTGTTCTGCAGCGACCAGGTGGTCGGATGAAACACGTAATGGACGAATCCGACCAGGCTGCCGTCCCGTTCGGCGACCAGGCCGTGGGGCTGCACACGCTCATCCACGAGTCGCGCAAAGGTCCCGTCGGTGACTTCGATTGAAACATGCTGGCGATAAAAACGCAGGTAGCCCGCCCACAATGCATCCCATTGCACACGGTCACTCGATCTCACAGGTCTGATCTCGGGCACAGGACATGCCTCCTTATTCTGCAGAATGACAGCCGCGCCTGGCTCTCACCCGAGCGCCATGCAATTATCCACGACCAAGGGGTCACTCACTATGTCCGATCGATCGATTCGGCGAATCCGCGCCGGCGGCGCACGTGACGACGGACCTCGGCCTCACGCCGCAGGCGATTTACACGCGCGCGTGTGCACGTTTCAGGGCAAGCGGTCATCGTGAGGGCCCCGGCGGATCATCTGTCTGCGCGGTCCCTGCAGGCGGTGCTGTTCGACCTGGACGGCACGCTCCTTGATACCGTTGCGGACATCAGCGTCGCGTTGAACCGCGCTCTCGCCGAGCAGAATCTCACGAGCCTCCCCGCGGCTGAGGTCCGCGTGCTCATCGGGCGAGGTGTGCCCACTCTGATAGAGCGCGCCCTTGCGCGCCTGGGAGCTGCCGGAGAATCGGCCGACGCCGCGCTGCTGGTGGAGCGATTCCACTGTCATTACGAGCGGATTCACGAACTCGATGAAATCCAGTCGCGCGTGTACCCGGGAGTGACCGCGGGACTCGCTGAGCTGCACGCGCTCGGTCTGGGCCTTGCTGTGGTAACCAATAAGCCGAAGAAGGCGGCCGTTGACCTGCTGACTCGTTTGGGTTTGAGTCAATGGATTGACGTGGTGGTGGGTGGGGACACCGGCGCGTATCGCAAGCCGCATCCGCAACCGCTGCTGGGCGCTTGTGAGGAACTCGAGGTTCGGCCGGCTCAGGCGCTGATGGTAGGTGACTCGTTGATCGACGTGCTCGCTGCGCGCGCCGCGGGGCTGGCCGTGGTCTGCGTGCCCTATGGATACAACGAGGGAGCTGACCCACGTGCGCTACCGTGCGACGCGTTCGTGGAGAGCGTGGCCGACCTGCCCGCACTTCTGACTGCGGCAGACTCCCCCTTCGGCGCAACCGCGCGGTGATCAGGGCCTTGCTCCGGGAATCAGGTGCCGGCGGGCGCTGATGCCTCGGCGACGCAAACCCGGTCGCGACCCTGCTGTTTCGCCCGGTAGAGCGCCCGGTCCGCAGCCTTGAGCAGATCCGCCGCCTTGCCGCCATTTCCCGGATATACCGCGACGCCGAACGAGGCGGTCGGGGCCGGCAGCGTTTGACCCGCATGGGTGAGATTGGTGTCCCGGATCGCACGCCGCATGTGCTCGACACGGTCGCGGGCGCATTCCAGGTCGGTCTCCGGGAGCACGATGGCAAGCTCTTCACCGCCATAGCGGCAGGCGATGTCGGAGGGGCGAATATTGGTCGAGATTGCGCGTGCCACCGCACTGAGTACGAAGTCACCCGCGTCGTGGCCGTGGCTGTCGTTGAATTGCTTGAAGTTGTCGATGTCAATCATCACCACGGAGAGCGGCTTGCCGCTACGCTCAGCGCGATACAGCTCGCGGCAGAACACGTCTTCGAGGTAGCGCCTGTTGTACAGACCCGTGAGTCCGTCGCGCAGCGCCATCTCCCGCAGCGTATCGCGCAATTTGAGATTGGCGAGCGCCGGGCCGACTCGGTCGCACATCGCGCGCAGGCGCATTTCCGCGTCCTGCGCCGGACGTCGGGTGCGCGGGCTGACGTCGATTGCGATGTGAAACAGGCCGAGCACCTGGCCCTGGCCATGGATAGGCATGCAGACGTAGCTGTCAGTGTCGTCGTGGGCATGCCGGCATCGAACGGTGCCTTTGCGCGGTGCGAAATGGGGGTTCCCCAACCGCAGCGCCCAGCATTCGTCCGGCACCAGGGTTTTCTCCGGCGCCCGCCCGCTGCCCCAGGAGATCACGTGCTCGAGCGCGTCACGCGACTCGCGGTAGATGAACAGAGATCCTGAGGAGTCCGGAAGCAATTGCGCGCCGGTTTCGCGCACAATCGCATAAGCCTCGCCACGCTGCGTGCAGGCCTGCAGCAGTTCGGCCATGTGCGACAGGTCCGCACCGTCGCGGTGGATGGACTCGAGTTGGCGGATCGTGGCCGCCAGGGCCTGGTTGTTGCGGCGCATGGCGCTGTCGGCCTTGCGGCGCGCCGCAATCTCGCGGGTTAGTTTGCGGTTGGCATCACGGATTGTGGCCAGCTTCGCCTGCAGGGTCGCCTGTGCGGCGTGCAACGCCTCTTCCGTGCGGCGCAGCGTGGTGATGTCGCGCGCCACGGTAATCTCGCCGATCAACTGGCCGTGGGCGTCCAGTAACGGTGCGGTTTTGAGTGCAACGCGGACGATTTCGCCGTTCTTCTTGCGCCGCTCGGCAAAACTTGCGGTGGGGCGTCCCGCCCGAACGCGCTCGAGGAGGCGGGCGTACTCGACCTCGGACAGATCGGCGGCGTGCAGACTGCTTAGCGGCTTGCCGAGGGCTTCCCGCGCAGAAAAACCGTACAGCGACGCGGCTTCGCGGTTCCAGTAGGTGACGATCGCATTCAGGTCCTTGACGATGACGGCCTCGCCAGTCTGCTCGAGCACCTGCTCCAGATCGCTGGCGCGCGTGTCCGGGCTCGCGCCCTCGGCACCGCGATCGAGTGACTGCGTGAGGCCACGCATCGATTGGTCTCCTGGACCCGGACCTGCACTCGATCAGTCGAGATGCGCAGGCGGGCTGGAGCAGCCTATGACGAAGAAGACATTGGTGAAGGGACCTACCACACAGATCCGGCCACCGCGCGGCCGGTCGAGCCGGCCAGCCGGCGGTCGCTGGAGAACTGTGACGCGGGTCGCTCGGCGGCTTGCGCAGTCAGCGTCGCTCAGAGGCAATTGGACAGATTGCTACCCCGCGACCGTCGTAGGGCTCGTCTGCAACGAGGGCGCGTGACACAAGGCATAGTCTCCTAGAGTGACCTTAAGAAGTTGAGCAGGTCCTGCTGCTGGGTCTCGGTCAAGCGGTTGAAATTCTGGATCACTGCATTCGCCTCGGAACCACGGCTGGCGTGTGCCTTGATGGCCGCGAGCAAATCGGACGTCCGGCCATCGTGCAAAAAGAACAGGCGCTGTCCGATTCCCCACAGCGGCGCCGTGCGGAATTGGTCTGGTCCAGCGGCTCCCTGCGTGATGCCGTCGTTGAGATTTTCTCCCATGTGGTGAAGCAGCAGGTCGGAGAACAGATTTGCGGGTTGTTGACTCAAGCCCGGCGTGAAATCCGATTTGTCTGTCATCATCGATGGCGTATGGCACAACGCACACCCTGTCGCTTTAAATTGCGCCAGGCCGTCCTGAATCGAGGGGGAACAAGTGGGTGCCGGGCCGGATGTCGTGCAAGACGGAGTCGGTTGATCCAGGAACCGCATGAAGATCGAGAAGTCCTCAACATCGCTTGGCACGTTTGACGTGTCGGTAGTGGAGCTGATCGGAAGGAAATTCGTTTCGTCCTCCGGCTGCAGATTGCCCAGGCACGCCGCCGGCGGAGGCACGCCACCGAAGCCGCGCTCGTTCGGAAAGAGTTCATTGGTAATTCCCATCTCGACGTTATAGGCCTCGCCGGCGAACAGCAGTCCTGATTTATTCTGAGCTTTCCAGCCGAAGCGCGTTATCGTGCCGTCGTTTCCACTTCGGTTTGGCGAGCCGCGGATGCCGAGCGCGGCCCTTGCCGGCGCGCTTAGCGCGAAGCTGTGCAGGATCGTGTAGTCGGAGATGGTTTCAATCAAACCCAATCCGAACACGGGTGTCGGAATCCTCAGCGTCAGGTTGTTGTCTGCCGCCGCCTGGTTGAAGTCCGGTTGCGGAAGAACCTGCGCCGTGCATCCCGCAGGAGCGTCGCTGCGGCCGGCGATGGTGAAGAGATCGTGAACGCCTCCGTCCGGATCGTCCAGATCGAGCGCTCCGCCGGATCTGGACCCGAAGAAGGATCCGAATAAGCTGGACTGCCCGTCTCCGGGGCTGCTGTAGAAGTATTTGAACCGCGCCTCGCGTACTGGTCCGTTCGCCGTCACAAAGAACGGCACCGTGTTCGGGTTCGATGGCCGAAGCAGTGCGGCTAGCGCCACTTGTGGGTTCACGCTCGGACTCGTACCACCGACCGCTGGCTGCGAGTGGCACATCGAGCAAGCGTTGCCGTTGAATGTGGGCCCAAGGCCGCCGTTGCCTGGCGAGGGTAGAACGACGCCTTCAACCTCCGAAAACTGAGCTTGAGCAGTTGCGAAAAACCGCAACTGATCATCACTGAGGTTGGCAATCGGCGCACCCGCGCCGGGTGTACCGAGTCTGGGTCCGTGATCAACCGGCGCCTGAGCGAAGGCGCTGCCGGCACCTATGGCCATCCCAATCATCGCGATGACAGCCAGCGCGCCCGTCGAGTTTCGAGATTTCATAACGCCCCCGGATCCGGCCCTGGACCCTGTGTGCCGGCTAGCTCGAGCAAAGCGCGTGCCATGCAGGCATGCGGGAACGGATTCGTCGTGACAAGCTGTTGAATTCGCACTGCAAGGTTGTGTTGAGTGTGGTCCGACACGACAACCCAACACGTCAGGTTCTGTCGTGCGCGGCAGACGCACGCGCAGGCCCGGGCTCTGAAGCTGTTGATTTGGCGAGAAGTGCGTTGTCGCACTCCGCTGACTTAGTCAGACAAACGCGGCTTCAATAGCGGTGTACCGACAGCGGCTAGAGTGTGTTTACGGGCGCGCAGCCGCTCTCGAGCCGGTCAACGCACGTGCTTACCACACGTCCCCGCGCACAGACGCTACTCGCGCGCGACAAGTGTGGGTGATATGTTGAAACCGGAGGCCGGCAACAGCCGGCCCCGGGGTAACTGCTGACACTCGCGGCTCTGGCGAGCCTGTATTTCGTCGCGGCCAGGCTCGGTCTGCGGGCTACCGCACGCTCCGGATGAGCGTATCTGCCGCCTGGATCAGCTCGCGCGCCTCGTCTTCATTGATGTGCGCGTGATCGAACTCCGCCGATTCGAGAATGGCGATCATGCGGGCCGCGAGCGCATTGCGCTGGGCGGTTATGCTCGTGAGCTGCTCTTCCAGTGTTGCGTAAGTCGCATCGTCGCTCACCAGAGCCCTGGTTGAGAGGGGGGATTTCAACCGCTACGCTGACGTTCACGCGGCAGGGGCGGGAATAGCGCGCGCGACTTGCAGGCGGGCCGGGGCGGCGCTATGAGTAACATACAAGTTATATAACTTGATTGAAGGGGGAAGAGCCATGTGGATCACCGTCCTGATCTTCGCCATCGCCGCGGCCGTTGGTCTCACCATGGCGCTGGCTGTGTTCCAGGGCAGATTTCCGCCCCTCGCCAGTGCGATCGTTCACGGAGTGCTCGCGGCGAGCGGTCTCGTGCTGCTGATCGTCGCGGTCTGCGGGCATCGGGTCGGCGGCCCTGCGCGCTGGGCACTCGGCTTCTTCCTGGTGGCGGCGCTGGGAGGATTCGTCCTGGCGTTCGCCTACCACGCGCGCAAGAAAAATCTCCCCACCAACTTCGTGGTGGGACATGCGACGCTCGCGGTCATCGGATTTCTGCTGCTGCTCGCGGCAGCCCTGCATCTCTTTTAGAGACCCTGACGCTCGAGCCGGCCCAGCAGCAGGCCCAGCGTCGCGGCGAGCACCGAAGCCACCAACACCGCGAACTTGGCTGCGGCGAGCAGTCCCGGATCGTTGAAGGCGAGGTTCGCGATGAAGATCGACATCGTGAATCCGATGCCCCCGAGCAGGCCGATCAGAATCAGTTGACTCCAGCGCACCCCCTCGGGCAGGGTGCACAGCCTGAGGCGCACGGCGGCGATCGAAGCCAGCACGATTCCGATCGGCTTGCCGAGCACGAGCCCTGACACGATCCCCGCGCCGACCGCCCGCGGCGCCGCGGCGCTCAAATCCAGTCCCTGCAGGCTCACGCCTGCATTCGCCAGCGCGAACAGCGGCATGATGCCAAAGGCCACCCACGGGTGCAGCATCGCCTCCACGCGTACCGCCGGCGAGGCGCTCGCGCGCCGCGTGCCGGCATCGCGCTGCGCGCGTCCGAATGCGCGGGTGGCGGGTGTCAGCAGGCCGAGCAGTACGCCGGCGAGCGTGGGGTGCAGGCCGGCACGCAGCATTCCGAACCACACCACCGCTCCCGGCAGCACATAGGCGAGCGCAGCTTGCACACCCAACCACTGCAGCAGCAGCACCCCGAGCACGCCCGCCGCGACGATCAGCAGCCCCGCGACCGCGATGCCGCTCGAGTAGACGAACGCGATCACCAGTATGGCCGCGATGTCGTCGATGATGGCGAGCGTCAGCAGCAACATGCGCAGCGCCGGCGGTACGTCCTTGCCGATGAGGGACAGGACGCCGACCGCAAAGGCGATATCGGTCGCCGTGGGTATTGCCCAGCCGCGACGCGCAGCCGGATCGGTGTTGATGAGCACGTAGAGCAGCGCGGGAATGACCACGCCGCCGAGCGCGGCAACGATGGGAAGGGTCGCGATCCTGGGATCCGATAGCGCGCCATCGTGCATTTCGCGGCGGATCTCGAGCCCGACGACGAGAAAGAAGAGGCTCATGAGCCCGTCGTTGACCCAGAAGTGCAGGTCACGCGCGGAGCGGAACTCCGCCGCGCCGAGGCCGAGCTTCAGGTGCCACAGCGCCTCATACGCGCTCGCCCACGGAGAATTCGCCCACGCGAGGGCGATCGCGGCGGCGGCGAGCAGCACCACGCCGCTCATCGCCTCGACGCTGATGAAGCGCAGCGGCCAGAGCGCCTCGTGAGCGGGGGCGTGCAGAGGCAATCTCAAGGACTTTCAGTTACTTAGCGTTGGCGCAAAAAAATCGAGGCGCGCGTGTCGATTCTCAGCGGTCTCGCTCGTTGTACACACATATAACCTCACCGCCAATTTAACCGATGAAGGAGACCGTCATGCGAGTCATGGTGATCGTGAAAGCGAACAAGGAGTCGGAATCCGGCGTATTGCCGAGCCGGGAGATTCTCACCGAGATGGGCAAGTTCAATGAGGAGCTCGTCAAGGCCGGCGTGATGCTGGCGGGCGAAGGGCTGCACTCGAGCGCCAAGGGTGTGCGGGTCAAGTTCGGCGGGGGCCGGAGCACCGTGACGGATGGCCCGTTCACGGAGACCAAGGAGCTGATCGCGGGCTTCTGGCTGTGGCAGGTGAAGTCCATTGAGGAGGCGGTCGAGTGGATCCGGCGCTCCCCGTTCCAGAAGGGCAACGAAGAGATCGAGATCCGCCGGGTATTCGACGCCGAGGACTTCGGCGCGAACCTGACACCGGAATTGCGGGCGCAGGAAGCGCAGCAGCGCGAGCGCGCTGCCGGCAAACACTGACCCTAACCCGACACGCAACGGAGCGAAGACCCATGCAAACCAGCACCCACCTGCACTTCAACGGCAACTGCCGTGAGGCGTTCGACTTCTACGCCAGGACCCTCGGCGGCAAGATCGTGTTCGCGATGACCTACGGCGAATCGCCTGCCGCGGAGAAGACCTCGGCGGAGTCGCGCAACAAGATCATCCACGCGCGTATCGATTTCGGCGGCCAGTTTCTGCTCGGCGCCGACACGCCGGGAGAGCACTACCACACGCCCCAGGGCTTCAACGTGATGGCGGCGGTCGAGCAGCCCGCCGAGGCGGAGCGGATCTTCACGACCCTCGCGGAAGGCGGCCAGGTCACCATGCCGGTCCAGGAGACCTTCTGGGCGCATCGCTTCGGCATGTGCACCGACCGCTTCGGGACTCCCTGGATGGTCAACTGCGCGAAACCCCTGGACGTCGTGGCCGCTGCGGCCCGCAAGAGCGCGTGAGGGATCTTGGCTTGCGCCGCCCCGGTGACAATGGTGTCATCCGTGGCCATGACGGCCGCGGATGCCCATCGCACCATCGACGCGCTCTGGAGGATCGAGTCCGCGCGGCTCATCGCAGGCCTCGCGCGCCTGGTGCGCGACGTGGGCGTGGCGGAGGAGCTGGCGCAGGACGCGCTCGTCACGGCGCTCGAGCAATGGCCGCGCTCAGGGATCCCGGACAATCCGGGCGCCTGGCTCATGGCCACCGCCAAGCATCGTGCCATCGACCATCTGCGGCGCGAGCGCATGCTCGCACGCAAACATGAGGCGCTCGGACACGAGCTGCAGATGGAACAGCAGACGAACGGCGGGAAGCTGGAGGCGAGCGCGGACGACGAGATCGGCGATGATCTCCTGCGGCTCATATTCATTGCCTGCCATCCGCTCCTGTCCACCGAAGCTCGCACCGCGCTCACCCTGCGGCTGCTGGCGGGACTGACCACGGCGGAGATCGCACGCGCGTTCCTGGTGCCCGAACCCACCATCGCGCAGCGCATCGTGCGGGCCAAGCGCACGCTCAGCGAGGCGCACGTCCCCTTCGAGATCCCGCGGCGCGGCGAGCTCGCCGCGCGGCTGTCCTCGGTGCTCGAAGTCATCTATCTGGTGTTCAATGAGGGCTATTCCGCCACCGCGGGCGAGGACTGGATGCGGCCGGGGCTGTGTGAGGAGGCGCTGCGGATCGGCCGCATTCTCGCCGAGCTCGCGCCGCTGGAGCCGGAAGTTCACGGACTCGTGGCGCTGATGGAAGTCCAGGCCTCGCGCATTCGCGCACGCCTCGGGCCCCAGGGCGAGCCGGTGCTGCTCATGGAGCAGAACCGCGCACTCTGGGACCGGCTGCTCATTCACCGCGGATTGCTGGCGCTGGGGCGCGGCGAGGGGCTCGGTGAGGCGCGCGGACCGTACCTCCTGCAGGCGGCGATCGCCGCCTGTCACGCGCGCGCCGCGACCGCGGCCGACACGGACTGGGTGTACATCACCGCGCTCTACGATGAGCTGGCGCGCCTCACGCCCTCGCCCGTGGTGGAGTTGAACCGGGCGGTCGCCGTGGCCATGGCCTACGGGCCGGCCGCGGGCCTCGAGCTCGCCGACCAGCTCGCGGCGCAAGGCTCGCTTGAGTCCTATCACCTGCTGCCGAGCGTGCGCGGCGACCTGCTGGCGAAGCTCGGCCGTTACGAGGAGGCACGCGGGGAGTTCGAGCGCGCGGCGACGCTGACGCACAACGCGCGCGAGACTCGCTTGCTGCTGGATCGCGCCGCCGCCTGCCGGCGCGGGCGAACCTGACCCCTTTTAATCGGAGAGCTTCATGTCGTACATGCTGTTGATCGTGGAACCGCAGGACCAGCGGCGGCTGCGTTCGCCGGAAGAGGGTCGTGCGGTCTACGAGCGGATGCTCGAGTACACCGCGGGCCTGAAGGCGCGGGGTGTGCTGCTGGAGAGCAACTCGTTGCGCGCCGCGTCGGTGCGACTCAACATGCGCGCCGGCAGGCGCAGCGTGACCGATGGTCCGTTCACCGAATCCAAAGAGCTGATCGGCGGTTTCTTCCTCCTCGACTGTGCGACCCGCGAGCAGGCGCTCACCTTTGCCGCAGAGTGTCCGGCGGCGCAATGGGCCACGATTGAAGTGCGCGAGATCGGTCCCTGTTACGACTGACGCGCTCAGCGTCACGGCAGCGGCGCCGCCACCTCGCAGCAGCGTGGTGTTTGATCCTTCACATCTGGGGCGCCCACGCCGTGCACCATCCGGCGGCCTTCACCTGCTTGCCGGCGAACAGCTGGCACGGTCCCTGGGCGGAACCCGAGGGGCCCTGGTACAGGCCGCAGTTGGCGCAATTGCTTCCTGGAGTTGCAGCACCCGCCTGCCGCGCGTCCTCCACGTATTTCACCGCCCGCGCTTCGGGCGCGCTGATCGCGAGCAGGGGCGCATCGGCTGCGCGCGCTGAGCGCACGCGGCTCGCCGCCAGCGGAGCGAGCGATACCGCGAGCGCGAGCCGTTTGAGCAGACGCCGGCGCGAGAGACACGGTTGTGGGTTCATGCGAGGCCCTTCATGCGCGGGAGAAAACGCGCCGCGGCCTCAAGATCGCGCCGCGGACGCGAGCGCGGAGGGTAGCAGACGGAGATGGTCCGATGGGGCAGGCGGCCGCGCCGCAGGATTCAGCTCGAGGCCTGAGCGTAGGTCTCCATCATGAGCCCGGTGCCGCCGCGCGACACGTGCGCGACCACGGCCGTGCGCCGATGCAGCTTGGTGATGACGCCCAGACTGATGGCGAAGGACAGCACGACCTGCTGCCCCTTGCGCAGTCCCAGGTTCGACGTCTCGATGAAAACGCCGGTCGCGCTCAGGTTGACCGCCTTGCAGAGCTTGCGGCATCCGCCCGGAACGGTGATGTAGACGATGGTCCGCGCGCGGTGTCTTGTGTGCAGTCGGCGTTCCACTGCTGGCCTCGGAGATGCTGTTATTTTAGTTCGGCCCGCGCATTATGCCTTGGTCGGCGCGCTCTGCTGCAGTCACTGAACTTATTTCGCGACAACCTTAAGCTTGCGCTGCGAGCGTCACATTAATAAGGTAACCCGGGCCGCAGGGCGTCTGCCGCCGCCGGTTATTCGCCGCGCAGAAACGCGCCAATTTCGCGCCCGAAGGTGTCGAGGTCGACCAGAAAGGCGTCGTGTCCCTCGATGCAGGGGAGCTCGGCAAAGCGCGTGGCGGTGCCTGCGGCCGCGAGCCAACTCGCGACGGCCTGCTGCTCGGTCACCGGGCAGAGCAGGTCCGTCTGCACGCCGATCACGAGCGCGGCACTGAGCGCGGCGCGCCGCAGCACACTCACCGGCTCGCCGTGCGCGCTGAGGTCGAAGCGGTCCAGGGCGCGCGAGATGTACAGGTAGCAGTTGGCGTCGAAGGAGCTGACGAAGCGCCGCGCCAGAGTTTCCAGGTACCCCTGAACCGCGAACTCGGACGCGAACGGATCGCCGCTCTTCATCTCCTCGCGGATCGGCTGGCGTCCGAAGCGCTGCTGCCATTCCGCGGCGGAACGGTAGCTCAGCGTGCCGAGCTTGCGCGCCAGGCGCTGGCCCGTGAGCGGCGGGCGCTCGGCGCTGTAGTTGCCGCCCCGCCAGTCCGGATCACGGGTGATCGCTTCGCGCTGGATCGAACGCAGCGCAATAGCGAAGGGCGACGCCGCGGCGGTCCCCGAGATACACACCAGCCGCCGCGCGGCGCCGGGGAACTGCGCGGCGTACGCGAGCACCACCATGCCCCCGAGCGAGGGTCCCATGACGGTGTCGAGGCGCTCGATGCCGAGCGAGCGCACGGTCTCGAAGCCCGCGCGCGCGATGTCCTCGACCGAGAGATCCGGAAACGTCAGCCGATAGGCCTTGCCGCTTGCCGGATCGATCGAAGCCGGCCCGGACGATCCGAAGCAGCTACCGAGCGAGTTGACGCAGATGACGAACAGGCGCTCGGTGTCGATGGCCAGTGGCGGCCCCACCATTCCCTGCCACCACCCATCGCTCGGATCGGCGGGGGAAGAGGCGGCGTGAGCCGGAGGCGAGAGGCCGGTGAACAGCAGCAGCGCATTGTCGCGCGCCGCATTCAGCCGGCCCCAGGTTTCATAGGCGATGCGCGCGCCGTGCAGCACCCCGCCGCGCCACATGGGAAAAGGGTCGGGCAACGATGCGTACTGGCGCGCATCCATGGGATCGGCACCTGCGGCGGACCTGGATGGCCCGACCGTAGGCTCTAAGGCTCCGGATCGCCGCCCTCGGCGATCCCTTCGAACAGCACCGTGGACAGGTAGCGCTCGCCGGTGTCCGGGAGCATGGCGAGAATCACCGCGCCCTGGGGAGCCTCGCCGGCGACCTTGACCGCTGCGGCAAACGTCGCGCCCGAGGAGATGCCGCAGAAAATGCCCTCGCTGCGCGCCAGGGCGCGTGCGGTTTCCACCGCCTCCGTGTCCGTCACCGTCACGATCCGGTGCGGCACTTCGCGCTTCAGCACCGCCGGCAGGAAGTCCGGCGTCCAGCCCTGGATCTTGTGCGGCGTGAACGGCTTGCCCGACAACAGCGCGGCACCCGCCGGCTCCGAGGCGATGATCTGCACTTCCGGCCGCGCCAGCCGCAGCATCTCACCCGCCCCGGTCAGCGTGCCTCCGGTGCCCCAGCCGGTGACGAAGTAATCGAGCCGCCTGCCGGCGAAGTCCTGCAGGATCTCGGGCCCGGTGGTGTTGCGGTGATAGGCGGGGTTGGCCTCGTTCTCGAACTGCCGCGCCAGGAACCAGCCGTGCTTCTTCGCCAGCTCCGCGGCCTTGCGCACCATGCCGCTGCCGCGCTCGGCGGCGGGCGTGAGGATCACCTTCGCGCCCATGATGCGCATGATCCGGCGGCGCTCGACCGAGAAGCTTTCGGCCATGGTGGCGACGAACGGATAGCCCTTGGCCGCGCACACCATGGCGAGCGCGATGCCGGTGTTGCCGGAGGTGGCCTCGACCACCGTCTGGCCGGGCTTGAGCGCACCGCTGCGCTCGGCGTCCTCGATGATGGCGATCGCGAGCCGGTCCTTGACCGAGCCGAGCGGGTTGAAGAACTCGCACTTCACGTACATCGTCACGTGCTGGGGCGCGAGGCGCTGGATTGCGACGATCGGGGTCTTGCCGATCGTGCCGAGAATGTTGTTGTAGATCATGATGTCCTTCTACGCTGCCTGTGCCTGCACCGACAAGACTCGCCGGGGCATCTGCTTAAGGCCCCCGGTTATGATGGCATGATCAGACTGCAGAAGCTGCTGGCGGCGGCGGGTTTAGGCTCGCGCCGTACCATCGAGGAGTGGATCCGCGCCGGCCGCGTGACGATCGGCGGCCGCGTCGCGCGCCTCGGAGATCGGGCCACGAGCGCCGACGAGGTGTGTCTGGATGGCGCGAAGCTTCAGCTCGGTAGCGCGCCGAGCGCCGCGCGCGAACTACTCCTTTATTACAAGCCCGTTGGCGAGGTGACCACCCGCAGCGACCCGCAGCGCCGGCCGACCGTGTTCGAGCGCCTGCCGCCAGCGCGCAACGGCCGCTGGATTGCGGTCGGGCGGCTGGACGTGAACACCTCGGGGCTGCTGCTGCTGACGACGGATGGGGAGCTGGCCCACCGCCTGATGCACCCCTCGAGCGAAGTGGAGCGCGAGTACCTGGTGCGCCTGCGCGGCCGGCCGGGGCCGCAGGTCTTGCGCCAGCTCCTTGCGGGCGTGCACCTGGACGACGGTCCGGCGCGCTTCGATCGGATCAGCGCTGAAAGCCTGGACGAGGGGGCTGCGGGGGGCCGCCACAGTGCCTTCCGGGTCGTGCTGCACGAGGGACGCAACCGCGAGGTGCGCCGGCTGTGGAGCGCGGTGGGTTTCGAGGTCAGCCACCTGCGGCGCATCCGCTACGGCCCGGTCGAATTGCCGCGCGACCTGCGCCCTGGCGGGGTACGCAGCGCCGATCCCGCCCTCATCGGGGGCCTGGAACGCTCGATCCGGGCCAGCCGGCAGCCCCGGCCGCCGTCCGGGCCCCGGGCTCCGCCCGCCGGGGGCGACCGCCCCCTCAGGGGCAGGCGGCGGGCTGTTTCCGCCCCGCGCCGGGGGGCAGACCGGCCTCCCGGCGGCCGCCCCCCAAGCAAATAACGGGCCAGGATGCATTGACACTCTGGCACCCCGAAATCAAAATACGCGGCTCGTTTTGCGGAGGGGTACCCAAGCGGCCAACGGGAGCAGACTGTAAATCTGCCGGCTTACGCCTTCGAAGGTTCGAATCCTTCCCCCTCCACCAATCGGTGCGGGGAACGGATGCGCGGCCTCGAGAGGTTCGGCCGGCAGATTGGGCGTCATCGGCGGGTGTAGTTCAATGGTAGAACCTCAGCCTTCCAAGCTGATGACATGGGTTCGATTCCCATCACCCGCTCCAGGTCAGTTGCGCTTTTGTCGGGATCTGATGCCGACGTAGAGCCCATGTAGCTCAGTTGGTAGAGCACGTCCTTGGTAAGGACGAGGTCACCGGTTCAATCCCGGTCGTGGGCTCCAGTCGACCGGGCAACCGGTGTTGAGTTGAGAGTTGGTTTGTCGGGAATTTTGGCGCCGCGCTTGAAGCGCGTTGAGCCTTTTCGAGGGAACTTCCATGTCCAAAGAGAAATTCGAGCGCAACAAGCCGCACGTGAACGTGGGGACGATTGGTCATGTGGACCATGGGAAGACGACGTTGACGGCGGCGCTGACGAAGGTGATGGCCGAGACCTACGGCGG
>Ga0210394_10000879_pt1 | contig 54435 bp, 58 predicted proteins | sample IncBWC12MmetaG_FD_160121 | JGI IMG/M metagenome (GOLD analysis project Ga0210394, IMG submission 160121) | Forest soil microbial communities from Barre Woods Harvard Forest LTER site, Petersham, Massachusetts, United States - Inc-BW-C-12-M | ecosystem: Environmental > Terrestrial > Soil >...
CTACGCCTACGGCGGCTACCATCTGACGATGAACCTGGGCGCCGACCTGAAGGATGCCCGGCGTCGTTTTCCGCTCGCCATCACCGCCGGGATGCTGACCGTGGTCACGCTCTACCTGCTGCTGAATCTTGCCTACCAGCGCGCGCTCGGAACCGGCGGCATCGCCTCCTCGAAGCTGGTCGCCGCGGCTCTGTCGCGCGCCACGTTCGGACCGTATGGTGAGGCACTGATCTCGGTGGCCGTGTTCCTGTCCGCCGCCGGCTTTGTGAATGCCACGATCATCCACATGCCACGCAGTTTCTATGCGATGGCACAGGATGGCGTGCTGCCGCGGGCGTTCCTGCGGGTGAATCCGGCCACCCAGGTGCAGGAGGTGGGCCTGCTGTTCTTCGGCGCCACGATGCTGATTCCGGCATTCCTGCTCGGCTCATTCGAGAAATTGCTCAACTACGTGATCTTCACCGACACCCTGACGCTCGCCGTGGTCGCCTCGACCCTGTTCGTGCTGCGTCGTCGCCGCGCAGGCGACGGCGGTTACACCATGATCGGATATCCGCTGTTGCCGGCGTTCTATATCCTCTGCCTGCTCGGTGCCGCCGCACGCGTGTTCAGCCTGGAGCCGCAGCTGGCTGTGTCGGGCATCGTGGTACTGATTACCGGCTGGCCGCTGTTCCAGCTCGGGCGCAAGCTGTTCGGGACGCGACCGTAGCGCTCACTCGATGACTTCGTAGTGCCGCACCGAGCGATCGTAGTCGATCATCATGCGTTGCGCTTCCGGCGGCACCACCGCCACGGTGTAGTCGCTGCCCGCGAACTGCTCGATGGCTTTCAACGATTCCCAGCGCGTGATCACCACGAATTCCGCGCCCCGATCGAGCTGGCGCCTGAGAATCGAGACGCCGACAAATCCCGGCAGCTCCCGCAACCGCGGCAATGTCTGCTGACGCAGGTGTTCGACGTAGTGTTCGGCCTGCTCGGGTCGCGTCAGGCCCCGCCACAGCCGGCAGATCATCAGCTGTCCGCGCTGATGATGTCGTGCAGATAGCCGATGCATTGCGGGCAGATCACGGCCTTGCGCGATGCGACCATGCCCGGAACTTCATCATTGCTCTTGTCGCAAAAGGCGCACACCAGCGGGATACTGTCGGTGGCTCGCGCTGTCGGATCGGTGCGGCTGATGTTCGGCGCTGCGGCCTGCTCGCAGTCCAGCAGCCGGACCTCGACCACGTCCCCGGCCGATAACGCCGCGGCCAGCCATAGCGCGTCGGCGACCGGCTGATGCTCCGGAACTACCGAGCCGGCGATTTCGAGCCAGCCCTCCTTCAGGTCGGGATACAGCGATACGGTGGCGTTGATCACTTCGGCGCTGGCGTCGCCGGCCACTACACGCCGCTCACCATTGACGTTCACTTCCAGGCAAATCACCGCCGCTCCCACTAGGTTCCGACCGCGAACTACAGTGTACTCCTCAGCGCTGGGGATCCCCGTCCGCCGGCAATTCCCCGGTGGACAGAAAGGTAAGTTCCGCATCGCTGAAACTGCGTTGTGACAGCGCCCAGCGGGCGCGGCGCATCTGCGCGGCATCGACGTAGATGCGACACGGCGCCGCCTGGCCGAGCACGCTGGCATCGGAATCCACCCGCGCCCGGATCCCTTCCGCGGCCAGTACTTCGGCAAATGCGTGTGCCGATGGCACGTCGGAGAGCGTAATCAGCAGCTGCCAGGCTGACACTACGGCCGACCTGCATTTGCTGCCGGCGCCACCCGGGTGTCAGCCGCGCGCCAGCATCGTGGCCAGCAGCGGGGCAAATTCGGCCGCCACCTGCTGTGCGTCGGCCGGCCCGCCGAGGTCGGCCAGCTGAGTCATCGTCAGTCCCGCGTAGCCGCAGGGATTGATACGGCGGAACGGTTCCAGGTCCATGCCGATGTTGAATGCCAGTCCGTGATAGCTGCCGCCGCGACGGATGCGCAGGCCGACGCTGGCGAGCTTGCACCCGTCCACGTAGACACCGGGGGCAGCGGCGCGGCGCTCGGCGCGAACACCAAAGTGCCGACAGTATTCGATCACGGCTCGTTCCAGCGCGCTGACGAGTTCACGCACGCCCATGCGGGCGCGGCGCACATCGATCAGCGGATAGACCAGCAGTTGGCCCGGTCCATGATAGGTAACCTGGCCGCCGCGATCGATCTGCACCACCGGGATGTCACCCGGCGCGAGCAGGTGCGAACGATCCGCATTCATGCCGAGCGTGAACACCGGGTCGTGCTCCAGCAGCCAGATCTCATCCGGGGTCGCCGCCGCGCGCTGCTCGGTAAAGCGCTGCATCGCGCGCCAGGTCGGCTCGTAGGGCATGCGGCCCAGCCATTTGCTCGCCGCGCGCTCGCCGCCCCCGCCACCCAGATCGCTGATTGCCAGCGGCGCGTTCACGCGGGCGTCGCGGCCGCTTTGAGTCCGACGTTATTGCCTGCCAGCGCCTGCTCGGCCCGATAGCTCGAGCGCACCAGCGGCCCGGAGACACACTCACGGAAACCGCGCGCCAGCCCCCAGGCGCGGTACTGTTCGAACTGCTCGGGCGTAACAAACCGTTGCACGCTCAGGTGATGCAGCGTCGGCCGCAGGTACTGGCCGAGTGTCAGGATATCGACCCCGGCCGAGCGCAGATCGTCCATGCACTGCGCGATCTCCTGCTCGCTCTCGCCGATGCCGAGCATGAGACTGCTCTTGGTCAGCAGATCGGGCCGGTGCTGCCTGGCGTGGGCGAGCACCGCGAGCGTCTGGCGGTAGCCGGCGCGCGGATCGCGCACCGGGTGCGTGAGCCGGTACACGGTCTCGATGTTCTGCGCAAACACCTGCGGCCCCGCATCCACCACGGTGTCGACATCGCGCAGCACGCCCTGAAAATCCGGCGTCAGCGCCTCGACCGCAGTAACCGGGTTGGCCTGCCGGATGGCGCGGATGCAGGCGGCATAATGCGCCGCGCCGCCGTCGGGGAGGTCGTCGCGGTTCACTGAGGTGAGCACCACGTAGCGTAGCTGCATCAACGCTACGCTCTGCGCAACGTGCCGCGGCTCCTCGGCATCGAGCCAGCCGCGTGGATTGCCGGTATCGACCGCGCAGAACCGGCAGGCGCGCGTGCACACCGAGCCCATCAGCATGATAGTAGCGGTGCCCGCGTTCCAGCACTCGCCGATGTTCGGACACTTCGCCTCCTCGCACACCGTCGCGAGCCGGTGTTCGCGCACCGTACGGCGCACGAAATCGTAGCCCTCACCCATCGCCAGCCGCGCTTTGAGCCAGCTCGGCTTGCCGGAAAGGCCGTGGCGATCGGGCGCACCGTGCGGCTTCACGCCGTCCTTGATGGCGGTAAAGCCTTGTGGCGTAAGGTACTTCTGGCCACTGCGCACGCCCGGGGCCACGCCGGCGCTGCTGCCTGCGGCGACCTCGCTGACGACCGGGATACCTTTAAGCGTGCTCATGAGGCTGTCATCCGCCGTCATTGTAAGGCGGCGAGCCGTTCGATGCTGCCGACGTCGCTCCAGAGGCCCTCGAATACCTGGCCATGTAGCCGGCGCGACACGATCGCACGCCGCAACAGCGGCAACAGCGGATATGTGCCGGCACTGCAGCCCTCGAACAATTCCGGGCGGTACAGGCCGATGCCCGAGTAGGTCCAGCGCGCCGCGCCCTGGTCCTGTACCCGGCCGTTGATGAGCGCGAAATCCCCGTGCGGGTGGTGCAACGGATTGGCGACCAGCACCAGCTGCGCGAGCGCCTGCGGGGCGATCTGAAGGGCACCGAAATCGAGGTCGGTATACACATCCGCATTCACCACCAGGAATGGCCCCGGCCCCAGCCATGGCAGGGCCTGGAAGATGCCACCCCCGGTCTCCAGTGCCGACCCGCCTTCATCGCTGTAGTGGATCTGCAGCGCCCACTGCGCACCATTGCCGAGCGCGGCTCGGATCTGCTCGCCCAGCCACGCCAGGTTGATGACCACGTGTTTCACACCCAGGCGCGACAGCTTCTCCAGGTGATAGACGATCAGCGGCTTGCCGCGCACCGTGAGCAGCGGCTTCGGCACGGTATCGGTCAGCGGACGCATGCGCTCGCCTCGCCCGGCAGCCAGCACCATGGCACAGGCGATGCTCACGACGCACCCAGCGCCAGCGCCCGGGCGTTGGCCGCGGCGAACACCGGCACGACGCGCCGCCGCAGCCAGTGGGCAAAGTCTCGCAGCTCGCGATAGCGCCGCGCAGTATCCAGCACGTACTCGAACGTGCGCGGCAGGTCGGGCAGGTAGCCATTCTTGCCGTCGCGGTACCAGAGGCGCGCGAAGATGCCCAGTACCTTGATGTGGCGCTGCAGCCCGATCAGATCGAACCAGCGCAGGAACTCGCGCTCGTCCGAGCCCGCCAGCGCGCGCTCGCCGCGAAGGCGTGCGCGATAGCCGCTGACCCAGTGCTCCACGCGCGCGCGCGGCCAGTCGATATAGCAGTCCTTGAGCAGTGACACCAGGTCATAACCGACCGGCCCGGCGAGCGCGTCCTGGAAATCGATGATTCCGGGGTTGCGGCTCGGCAGCCGCATCAGATTGCGCGAATGATAGTCACGATGTACGAATACCCGCGGCTGCGCCAGGGCCTCGAGGGTCAGGAACTCGAAACTCGCGGCCAGCACGGCGCGGTCGGCATCGTCCAGTGTCAGCCGCAGATGACGCTCGCAGAACCATTCCGGCATCAGCCCCATCTCGCGCCCGAGTGCCGCGCGATCGTAGGGCGGCAGCTCGCGTGCGGCTTCGCGGCCGTGCACCTGGATGCGCAGCAGCGCCTCGAGCGCATCGCCATACAGCAGCTCCACATCGGCCCCGGCACGCAGATGCGTCAGGTACTGCTCGGACCCCAGATCCTCGAGCAGCACCAACCCGCGCGCGCTATCGGACGCGTGAATATGCGGCACGTGCACGCCGCAGCCCTCGAGCAGCGCGGCGACCTTGAGAAACGGCGCGACGTCCTCCTTATCGGGTGGAGCATCCATCACCACGCGCGTCACGCCGTGCGCCAGCCAGGCGCGAAAGTAACGGCGGAAGCTGGCGTCAGCCGACGCCGGTTCGAGCCGCACCAGGTGTGAGCCCAGTTCGCCTGTCAGCCAATCCCGGATCTGCTGGATGCGCGCGTCGCCGCCTGTCATTGAAGCGCCTAGTTCCCCTTGAGCGTGCCGCCGCTCAAGCAAGACCGCGGCCATGGCATCAATCATTATAATGAGTACCCACATGATTGCTCTTCCGCACCTGCGCGCGCTTCTGGGTGCAGCGCTCTGCTGTGCCCCGGTGCTCGCCGCGAAAGCCGCGGACGCCCAGGCGAACCCGGCCGTGGTGCAGAGCCCGGGGCCGTGCGGGGTATCCTGGAATATCGATGCCGCGCCGCTGCTTGCGGCCGCGAGCCCTGCGGGCAATGGCCGCGGCGGACTCAAGAGCGCCGAGGCCACCGCGCTCGGCACCGACATCACCAGCAGCTCAGATCAGCTCACCACCACGGCCGACGGCCAGACCGAACTCAACGGCAACGTCGACGTACACGTCGGCGAGCGCGAGATCCAGGCGGACAAGCTGATCTACGATCGCAACAACAACAGCCTCAACGTCAGCGGCCGGGTGCGCTTTCACGATCCGACCGTGCTGGTACAGGGTGACACCGGTCGCTATGGCGATGACGGTGCGCTGTTCAACCATGCGCAATTCCAGTTGTTGCAACAGTCCGGCCACGGCAGTGCCGACCAGATATCGATGTCACCCAGCGACGTCATTACGCTGCATAACGTGATCTACACCAGCTGCCCGCAGCAGCGCGCCACCTGGCAGATTCGTGCGCGCGAATTGCGCCTGGACACCGCCGCCGGCGAAGGGGTCGGCCGCGGCGCGATCGTGGACGTGCATGACATTCCGATCGCGTACCTGCCCTGGATCTCGTTTCCGCTCAACGATGCGCGCAAGAGCGGATTCCTGTTCCCGGAAATCAGTACCTCCAGCCGCAGCGGCGGCATGCTCGCCACGCCGTGGTACTGGAACATCGCTGCGAATCAGGATGCCACTTTCGTCCCGACGTATTACACCAGCCGCGGCCTCGATATGAGTGCCGAATACCGCTTCCTGAGCCCCACCAACCGCGGCAGCATCGACGCCAGCTATCTGCCCAGCGATCGCGCCTATGGCACCGAACTCAGGGGCGAAGGGCACCTCGATCCCAACAGCGATCGCAGCTACCTGCGCTTTCTCGACCGGCTGCAGCTGCCGGACAACACCCGGATCGATGCCAGCATCGAGAGCGTCAGTGATACCGAGTATTTCGAGGATTTCAGCCAGGGCTCGCAGTCCACCAGTACCCCGTTCCTGGCGCGCAGCATCGCCATCAGCCACCGCGACGACATCTGGAACCTGCGGCTGCAGGTGCTGGGCTTTCAGACCCTGGACAATACTCTGCCTGACAGCGGGGTCGACGATGCGCGGCCGTACATCCAGCTGCCGCGTCTGACCGCGGCCGGACTGTGGTCACCGCAGCGATGGCCGATGCTGGTCACCGGCCTCGACAGCGAGCTGGTGAATTTCACGCGTTCGGTCGGCAGCGCCTGCGCCTGCACGACAGTCGCCTGCCCCAGCTGCAACCCGCCACCATGCACCGTGGCGTCGAGCGCCGGCAATGCCGCACCCTGGGCCTGCGTCAGCGGCTGGCGACTCGATGCCAAGCCGCGCATCGGGCTCGACGTCTCCGGGCCGGGCTACTTTTTTCGCCCGAATATCGCCTGGGATCTGACCCAGTATTCGCTGCGCGACGGCGGCACGCCCGACAGCTCACCGCAGCGCAGCCTGCCGATCGTCGACATCGACACCGGCCTGCAATTCGAGCGGCTGGCAGGGTCGGGCGGCATGCGCAGCATGACGCTGGAGCCGCGGCTGATGTACGTCTACATTCCCTATCGCGACCAGAGCTCGTTGCCGGTATTCGACACCTCGACCCCGGACCTCAACTCGATCGAGCTGTTTCGTCCCAATCGATACGTCGGCGTCGATCGGATCGGCGATGCCAATGAACTCACCATGGGTGTGACGACGCAGCTGTTCGAGACCTCGAGCGGCGTGCGCTACCTGAGCGCCACCCTGGGCCAGAGCCTGTATCTCACCCAGCCGCGCGTCACGTTGCCCGACCAGACCGCGCAGCCTCCGCGCACCACCTCGAGCCTGATTGCCGAGGTCAACCTGACCGCCTACCGCCACTGGAACCTGCAGGTGGACGTCGGCTCCAACCCGGCCGTTTCGAGTGTCGAACAGGCCGAGGTGCTGGTGCAGTACCTCGCCAGCAACAAGCAGGTCGTCAACGTCGGCTATCTGTTCCGCGACGGCGTGGTGCAGCAGGTCGATGCGTCGGGGGCGTGGCCGGTCAGCGCCCGCTGGGATGTCTACGCACGCGCGGTGTATTCGCTGCTCGACCGTGCGCCGATCGAGAATTTTGCCGGTTTTCAGTACCGCGGCACCTGCTGGAGCATTCGGGCGGTGGCGCAGAGTTCCGTCAGCACACGTACCGGCGAGCGTGACACCGGCGTGTCGCTGCAGCTGGAACTCACGGGTCTGTCCAATGTCGGAAGTGGGATAGGCACGGGAAGCGGGGTAAGTACTTTCCTTGAGCAGTCGATTCGGGGATACTCCGCCTCCGCCATACGGCCCTAGAGTCCACTTAAACCTTTGAGGCCAAAGAGAATTTAATGCGTCGCAGCGTATTCCTGTCATCCGCCGGCCTGAGTGTCCTGGGGCTGGTCGCGATGAGCGTGGCCAGCGCGGCCAAGGAGCTGTCCACCAACGGCGTGCTGCTCGATCGCGTCGCCGCCGTGGTCAACGAAGGCGTCGTACTGCAGAGCGAACTCGACCTGCAGACGCACGAGATCGAAGCGCGCCTGCGCACCCAGAACGTCGCACTGCCGCCCGAGAGCGTGCTGCGCCAGCAGGTGCTCGAACGGCTGGTGCAGGAAGAGATCCAGCAGCAGCACGCCGATCGCGCCGGCATCCGGGTGTCCGATGAGCAGGTCAATGCCGCGATGGAGGACATCGCCGCGCGCCAGAAGCTGACGCTGGAACAACTGCCACAGAAGCTGGCGGCCGACGGCGTTGACTATGCCCAATACCGCACCGAACTGAAAAAGGAAATTGCGCGCCAGATCCTGCGCCAGCGCGACGTCGTGCAGCGCATCGTCGTCACGCCGCGCGAACTGGATCAATACCTCGAGCACCAGAAAAAGACCGCCTCGGCGGCCAACGAATACAACGTCGCGCACATCCTGATCGCCGTGGCGCAGGACGCAAAGCCGGCGCAGCTCGCGCAGTCGAAAAAACTGGCGCACGAGATCGACGAGCGCGCGCATAACGGCGAAGATTTCGGCGCCCTGGCGGTCAGCTATTCGCAGAGCGAAAGCGCGCTCGAAGGCGGCTCGCTCGGCTGGCGCAAGGGGACCGAGCTGCCGACCTTCCTGGCGGATGTGATCGGTCGCATGAAGCCCGGCGACGTCAGTGATGTGCTGCAGACGCCGAGCGGCTTTCATATCGTGAAGCTGCTCGACACGCGCGCCGCCGGCGGTGCGCAGATCGTGCAGCAGGTCCACCTGCGTCACATTCTGGTCAAGCCCACCGAGATCGAGGACGACGCGACCGTGGAGCAGAAGCTCGCCCGCTGGCGCGAGCAGATCGTCTCCGGCAAGGATCAGTTCGCCGTGCTCGCCAAGACCTATTCGAAGGACCCTAGCTCGGCGATCAACGGCGGCGATCTGGGCTGGTCCGAGTCCAGCGTGTTCGTGCCGGAATTCGCCGGCGTGGTCGCGAGCCTGAAGGATGGTGAGATCAGCCAGCCGTTTCGCACCCAGTACGGCTGGCATATCGTGCAGCTGCTTGGGCATCGCGATTTCGACAATACTAATGAGGCGGCGCGCGAGCGCGCCTTCCAGGCCATGCGCGACAGCCGCGTCGAGGAAGCCACTGAGCTGTGGCTGCAGCAGATCCGCGACGAATCCTACGTCGAACTGCGGCTCTGACACCGCACCGGTCATGCTGGCGCCGATCGCGCTGACCTGCGGGGAGCCACGTCGATCCATGACGCTACTGCGACCGATCGCGCTCACTGCCGGGGAGCCAGCCGGCATCGGCCCCGATCTTTGCCTGGTCGCCGCCAGCAGGCCGCGCCGCTGGCCGCTGGTGTGCCTCGGCGATCGCGAACTGCTCGCGGCGCGGGCGCGGCGGCTCAGGCTGTCGATGGCATTTTCCGACTACCGCGCCGGTGGCGAGATCCAGTACGCGGCCGGCAGCCTGACCGTGCTGCATGCGCCGCTGGCAACCGAGTGTGTCGCCGGGCGGCTCGAGCTGAAGAACGCCCACTCGGTGCTGACGCTGATCGATCGCGCCGTCGACGGCTGCCTCGGCGGCGAGTTCGCGGCCGTCGTGACCGCTCCGGTGCAGAAAAGCCTGATCATCGACGCCGGCGTGGCTTTCAGCGGCCACACGGAATACATCGCGCAGCGCACGCACACGCCGCTGGCGGTCATGATGCTGACCGCCCAGGAACTGCGCGTCGCGCTGGCGACCACACACCTGCCGCTGCGGGCAGTCAGCGATGCGCTCAGCATCGATGGCCTGGTGCAGATCATGCAGGTCCTGTCGCAGGGCCTGACCCGATATTGGAACCTGCCGCAGCCGCGTATCGGCGTCTGTGGCCTGAATCCGCACGCCGGCGAGAGCGGCCACCTGGGCGATGAAGAGGTCCGGATCATCGGCCCCGCGATCGAGCAGGCGCGCGCCGCCGGGCTGTCGGTCGACGGCCCCTGGCCGGCCGATACGCTGTTCGTGCCTAGCCACCTTGCGCACTACGATGTGGTGCTCGCGATGTACCACGACCAGGGACTGCCGGTGCTCAAGCACGCCGGCTTCGGCCACGCGGTCAATGTCACGCTCGGCCTGCCGATCGTGCGCACCTCGGTCGATCACGGCACCGCACTCGACCTGGCTGGCAGCGGCAGTGGCGATCCCGGCAGCCTTATCGCCGCGATCGAGCTTGCAGCCCGGATGGCATCGCGTCAGGAGCCCTTCTGAGCATTGCGCACGGTCGCGCACGCAAGCGATTCGGTCAGCATTTCCTGCATGATCCGGCTGTTATTGCGCGCATCGTCGCGTCGATCGGCCTCGCCCCCGGCGACGCGGCGGTAGAGATCGGGCCCGGCCAGGGCGCACTCACGCAGCGGCTGCTGGAGGCTGCCGGACGGCTGCAGGTGATCGAGATCGATCGCGACCTGGCCGCGCTGCTGCGCAATCGCTATGCCGGTCAGCCGCGGTTCGTGCTGCACGAGGCCAATGCTCTGCAGGTGGACTGGCGCGCCATCGCTGCCGCGTGCGGCGCGCGCTTGCGTCTGATCGGCAATCTGCCCTACAACATTTCCACGCCGCTGCTGTTCCAGGTGCTGGAGGCCGCCGACGCCATCCGCGACATGCATTTCATGCTGCAGCGGGAGGTCGTGGACCGGATCGTCGCCGCGCCCGGGACCGCCGCCTACGGACGCCTGACGGTGATGCTCGCACCCCGGGTTACCGCAACGCGTGTACTCGATGTCGGTCCGGGCGCGTTTCGCCCCGCGCCCAGGGTCGCCTCGAGCGTGGTGCGCATGGTGGTGCTCGATGCGCTGCCGCAGTGGGCGGCCTCGCCGCTGTATGGCGCGGTCGTGACCGCAGCTTTCGGGCAGCGCCGCAAGACCCTGCGCAACGCGCTGAGCCGCTATCTGTCGGCGCAGCAGATCTGCGCTCTGGGCATCGATCCGGGGCTGCGCGCCGAGACCCTGACACCGATGCAATTCGGAGCGCTGGCGCAGGCGGCCACGGCTGTGCTTCACTAATGGCTACTGGAGCCGACCATGACCGCCTACCGCCGCATCCTGGCCGCCATCGACCTGACCCAGGACAGCCGGGTCGTCGCTGGCCGCGCCTGTGAAATCGCGCGCGCCGGCAACGGCATCGTGCAGCTGCTGCACGTGCTGGCAATCATGCCGATCGAGCCGATGAGCGATTCGCTGGTGCCGCTGGTGCAGATCGATGAGCAGATGATGCTGCGCACCCGTGAACAGATCGCCGCGCTGGCGCTGGAGCTGGGACTGCCGGCGAACGCCGGCAGTATCGAGGCCGGCAGTGCGAGGAGCGAGATCCTGCGTTATGCCCGCGAGCAGAGCAGCGACCTGATCGTGCTCGGCAGCCGCGAGCGCCACGGCCTGTCGATATTGGTCCACCGCACCGAGGATTCGGTACTGCACGGGGCTCCCTGCGACGTGCTCGCCGTGCGGGTACGATGAATGAGCCGGCAGCGCAGCCGATGAGCAGCGTGCGTCATCGCATCAGCATCGATGTCGAGACCGCCTATCTCGACGATCAGTCCGAGCCGCGCGAGCAGCGCTACGTGTTCGCCTATACCATCACGATCCGCAACGAGGGCGAGGTGCCGGCGAAGCTGCTGACACGACACTGGATCATCACCGACGCCAATGGCCGGGTGCAGGAAGTGCGCGGTGACGGGGTCGTCGGCGAGCAGCCGTATCTGAAACCCGGGCAGGGATTTCGCTATTCGAGCGGCGCCGTGCTCGAAACGCCGGTCGGTACCATGCAGGGCAGCTACCAGATGATCGCCGACGACGGTGCCCAGTTCGACGCGCCGATCGCGGCGTTTCGCCTTGCCATGCCCGGAATGCTGCATTGATCGCGGCCGGCGCGACCTGAACGCCCGATGGCGCGCTGGGCGGTCGGCGACGTACAAGGTTGCTGCGACGAACTCGAACAGCTGCTCGCTCGCATCAGGTTCTCGAGCGACCGCGACCGGCTGTGGCTGGTTGGCGACCTGGTCAACCGCGGACCCGCGTCGCTGGCGGTGCTGCGGCTGGTACGCAGCCTCGGCGACAACGCCACCAGCGTGCTCGGCAATCATGATCTGCACCTGCTGGCGGTGGCGCTGGCCGGGGCAAAGCTGCGCCGCAGCGACACGCTGAGCGAGATCCTGGCCGCTGCCGATCGCGATGCGCTGCTGGAGTGGCTGCTGCTGCGCCCTGTGGCGCACTTCGAGCCCGCCTACTCCGACCTGCTGCTGCACGCCGGGGTAATGCCGCAATGGAGCACTGCGCAGACGCTGCAGCTGGCGGCCGAGGTCGAGCGCTCGCTGCGCGACAGTCCGCGTGCATTGCTGGCAACCATGTACGGCGATCAGCCCGATCACTGGCAGGCGAGGCTTGCCGGCCTGGATCGACTGCGCTTCACGATCAACGTGCTGACGCGGCTGCGATTTTGTACTGCCGACGGGCGCGTGGACTTCAAACAGAAGGGCAAGCCGGATTCGGCTCCCAGCCCATGGCTGCCATGGTTCAGGGTAGCGGGCCGCGCCAGCGGCGCACAGCGGATCGTGTTCGGCCACTGGTCGGCGCTTGGCTTTTACAGTGGACACGGCGTGCTCGGCATCGACACCGGCTGCGTCTGGGGCGGTGCGCTGACCGCAGTCAATCTGGACGATCCTGAAGCCCCACCGGTCAGTGTGCCGAGTCGTCAGCCGCGCTCCATCGAAGAGTGATCTGTCCGGTATCGGGGCGGTAGGCGTCAGGTGTCAGCCGCAGCAGCAGCGCCGTGCCCTGCGAGGGGACCGCAAAGATCACGCGCTGCGCCCCCACTACCTCCAGGCGGCCGATGCTGCCGGGCAGGACGCGAAATTCCAGCCGCACCGGCCAGCCCAGCGCCTTGATGGGCGTAACGGTTGCACCGCCCTCACCGCGCGCGGCGGTAAGATCCAGCAGCAGCGTATTGCGATCCCAGTACTGCAGGATCGGGCTGCTTGACACGGGCGCAGCCGGCACGATGATCACCTGCTGCACCGGTTGCGGCGGCGGCGGCGGCCGTCGTTTCCACGGCCAATGCATCGCGCACGCCGACAGGTTCAGCGACAGCAGCGCGATCAGCGCAAGATTGCCACCGGTCCTTCCGCACCGCATGTCGTGCATCATGGTCGCCGTCCGCGCCTCGCCACCTTCGGGCAATACGCTTACCATACGCGAACCAGCCGGCCTTTGGATATTGTCGCAAAATCCTCGACATGCGCGCGCTCAGCCCCATCAATATCAATCAGTGGATCGAGGCGAATCGACATCTGCTGCGCCCACCGGTCGGCAACAAGGTGGTCTACCAGGACGGCGAGTTCGTCATCATGGTGGTGGGCGGCCCGAATGCGCGCAAGGATTTTCACGTCGACCCGGCGGAGGAGTTCTTCTACCAGCTTGAGGGCGAGATGGTGCTGCGCGTGGTCGAGGATGCTCGCATCGTCGATCTGCCGCTTCGGGCCGGCGATATCATGCTGCTGCCGGCGAATGTACCGCACTCACCGCAGCGCTTCGCCGACTCGGTCGGCCTGGTCATCGAGCGGCGGCGCCGTGCCGGCGAACTCGACGGCCTGCAGTGGTACTGCGAGGGCTGCGAGCGCCTGCTCTACCAGGAGTCCTTTGCGCTGACGGACATCGAAACGCAGTTTCCGCCGGTGTTCGATCGTTTCTTCGGCAGCCTGTCGCTGCGCACCTGCAGGCACTGCCACGCCGTGATGGAACCGCCGCTATCGCCGGCAGGCGCACATGGCTCGCAATGAGCGTGCGCAGTGGGCGCAGCTGCATATCGAGGGAGTAACGCTGCTGGCGGATCTGGCGGCAGGCGCCAGCCTCGCGCGCGTAATCGAGTTCGCCGGTCCGCAGTTGCGCTGCTTCGGCGCCGCTGCTGCCAGCAGCAAGCCTTTGGCGATCGGCGAATTCACCGGCCGTGTCGATCGCGGTGCGAGTTGCAACTGCAGCGTGCTGACGCTGACGCCGCACGCCAACGGCACCCACACCGAAGGGGTGGGCCACCTGACTGCCGAAAGCGTCGACGTACAGGGCATGATTCCGCGCCGCCTGCTCATTGCCGTGCTGCTCAGTGTCGAGCCAGAGGTTGCCGGCGACAGCAGCGAAGGCAGCTCGCCGGCGCCGCATGCGGATGATCTGTTGATCACCCGTGGCGCGATCGAACGCGCCTGGCCGCATGCCCTGGAGCCGCGCCTGACCGCCGGCGCCGCAGTTATCCGCACGCTGCCGAACCGGCGCGATAAGTTTGTCGAGCAGGGCGCCGCGGCCGCGCCGTTCCTGTCGCTCGAGGCCGCCAGCTGGCTGGTCGGCAGCGGCATCGATCACCTGGTGCTCGACGTGCCGTCGGCCGACCGCAGCAGCGACGGCGGCGAGCTGAGCGCGCACCGGATCTTCTTCGGCCTGCCGCCCGCCAGCCACTGCCTGCGCGAGGCGCAGCGCACCCGCAGCACGATCACCGAGCTTGCCTATATCCCCGATGAGCTGGGCGACGGCTGGTACTTCCTGTCGCTGCAATCGCCGGCGATCGCCGGCGACGCGGTACCGTCGCGGCCGGTACTGTATCCAATGCGTACCGCATGAGCCCGGATGTCGCCCGCGAAGCTGCCGTCGGGGCCGGCGCTGCCGCGCCGGCAGCGCTCGCGGCAAGGCTCGGCTGGGCACGCGCGCAGGACGCGGCCGACGCGCTGGCACCGTTGCGCGAGCGCTTCGCGCTGCCACGCGGGGCCGACGGCCGGCCACTGCTGTATTTCTGCGGCCACTCGCTCGGCCTGGCGCCGCTCGCCGCCCGGGGGCTGATCGAGGCGGAAATCGGGGACTGGGAGCGGCTCGGCGTGCTGGGCCACGGGCAGCCGCGCAGTGGCTGGATTGGCTACGCCGAACGCCTGCAGCAGCCGCTGGCGGCACTGGTCGGTGCGCTCGAGCAGGAAGTGGTGGCGATGAACTCGCTCAGCGTCAATCTGCACCTGCTGCTCGCAAGCTTCTATCGCCCCAGCGGCCGGCGCCGCGCGATCCTGATCGAAGCCGGCGCTTTTTCCTCCGACCGTCACGCCGTGGCCTCGCACATCGGCTGGCACGGATTCGACCCCGAGCTCGAGTTGATCGAACTGGCGCCAAGAGCCGGCGAGGATTTGATTCGCATCGAAGACCTCGAGGCGCGGATCGCGTTGGAAGGCCCGCGCCTGGCACTGCTGCTCTGGCCGGCGGTGCAGTACCGCACCGGTCAACTGTTCGATCTGGGCCGCATCGCGCGCGCGGCACATGCGGCGCACTGCTGCGCGGGCTTCGACCTGGCGCATGCGATCGGCAACGTGCCGCTGGCACTGCATGCCGATGATGCCGACTTCGCGGTCTGGTGCAGCTACAAGTACCTGAATGCCGGCCCGGGCGCGATCGGCGGCGCCTTCGTGCATCAACGGCACCTGCAGCGCGGCGAGCTGCCGCGGCTGAGGGGCTGGTGGGGCCATGATCCGGCCACTCGCTTTGAGATGTCATCGACGTTTGCAGCCGCGCCCGGTGCCGCGTCCTGGGCAGTAAGCAACCCGCCGGTGTTCTCCGCCGCGCCACTGCGCGCCTCGCTGCCGCTGTTCGCCGAGGCCGGCATCACGGCGCTGCGCCGCAAATCCCTCGCGCTCACAGCCTACATGGAGTCACTGGTCACGGAGCTTGCAGGTCCGCGCCTTGCCATCGTGACGCCTGCCGATCCCGCACAGCGCGGTTGCCAGCTGTCGCTGCGCATTGCCAACGCCAGCGCACATGGCCGCGAGCTGTACCAGGGGCTGGAGGCGCGCGGCGTGGTGTGCGACTGGCGCGAACCCGACATCATCCGCCTCGCCCCGGTACCGCTCTACAACAGCTTCGAAGACGTGCTGCGCGGCGTCTGCACGCTATGCGAACTGCTGGCAGCGCAGCGCTGATTCCCGGCCGCGCCCGCTGATGGCCCGCTACACCATCATCGGCGCCGGTCCGGTCGGGGCCCTCATGGGCCTGATGCTCGCGCGTCGCGGGCAGCGCGTGTGCCTGGTCGAGCGACGTCCCGATCCGCGCACGGCGCCGCCCGAGCGCGGCCGCTCGATCAATCTGGCGCTGGCGGCGCGTGGCATGGTTGCGCTCGAGCATGCCGGCGTGTCGGGCCGCATCGCGCCGCAGATGATCGCGATGCCGGGCCGCATGCTGCACGATGAACAGGCGGTGCTGCAGTTCCTGCCCTATGGCCAGAATGAGCGCGAGGTAATCTACGCGATCGGCCGCGAGCCCTTGAATCGGATCCTGATTGAGGCGGTGGCGGAGCTTCCGGGCATCGAGCTGCGCTTCAACACGCGCTGCGTCGATGTGGACCCGCAAGCCGGATCGCTGCAGCTGCGCGACGAGGCCGGCGGCGGTGCGCGCAGCGAGCCATTCGAGATCCTGCTCGCCGCCGATGGCGCCGGCTCTGCGGTGCGTGGCGCGATGCTGGCTCGCGGCCTGGCGCGGGTCGAGGAGCAGCCGCTGGCGCACGACTACAAGGAACTGCTGATTGCTCCGATCGAGCGCGGCGTCGCAGCCGGCTATGCGTTCGAGCCGCATGCGCTGCACATCTGGCCGCGCGGGGGCTTCATGCTGATCGCGCTGCCCAACACCGACGGCAGTTTCACTGCCACGCTGTTTCTGCCGCGCCACGCCGCCCACGGCACCGAGGGCTTCGACCGCCTCGGCGACGGCGCCGCCGTGCGTGCATTCTTCCAGCAGCACTTCGCCGATGCGGCCGACGTCATTGCGGATCTCGAGCGGCAGTTCGAGCTGCATCCGCAGAGCCAGCTCGGCAGCGTGTACTGCGATGGCTGGCAGGCCGCGGGACGCGTGCTGTTGCTCGGCGATGCGGCCCACGCCATTGTGCCGTTCCACGGCCAGGGGCTGAACTGCGGTTTCGAAGACTGCCGCGTGCTGGATCGGCTACTGGCCGGTCACGGCCAGCTGGCAAGCGCGCTGGCCGAATTCGAACGCGATCGGCGGCCGAATACCGATGCCATTGCGGCCATGGCACTGGAGAACTACGTGGAAATGCGCGATGACGTGCGCTCGGCGCTGTTTGCGCAACGCAAGCTGCTGGCCGCCGATCTCGAACGCGAGTTCCCGGGCCGCTTCATTCCACGCTACTCGATGGTGATGTTTCACCCGGAGATACCGTACGCCGAAGCGCAGCGGCGCGGCGCGCAACAGGAGCAGCTGCTCGACCGCCTGGTGGAGCGCTTCGGCTACGACGCGCCGCCGCCCGCCGCCCGCCGCTATGCGCAGAGCCTGCTCGACGCCACCGGCCTGTGAAGGAGCGCCGCACGTGCTGTTGCTGCTGAAATCCGCCAAGACCGTGCTGAGGAATCTGATCCTGCCGCCGGCCGGCCCACTGCTGCTGGCGATCACCGGCATGCTGCTGCTGCGACGGCGTCCGCGGCTGGCGCGCGTGCTGCTGGCGGGCGGACTCGGATCGCTGTGGTTGCTGTCACTGCCGTTCGTGGCCGATGCGCTCACGCGCCTGACCGAGCACTACCCGCCGCTGGATCTGGCGCAGCCAACCCAGGCACAGGCCATCGTAATCCTGGGCGGGGGCGGGCAGCGCGCCTACGCGCCCGAATATGGCGGACCGGCCGCCGAGCCGCAGCTGCTCGAGCGGCTGGCCTACGGTGCCTATGTCGCCCGCCGGACCGGCCTGCCGGTGCTGGTCACCGGCCACGACCTCGAGGCCAACGCGATGAGCGCGACCCTAGCGCGCAATTTTGGCATCCAGGTGCGCTGGTTCGAGGATCGCGCCTACGACACCTTCGACAACGCCCGCAACTCGGCGCTGCTGCTGCGCGCCGACGGCGTACGCCGCGTCGTGCTGGTGACCAGTGCCGGTCACCTGTGGCGGGCGGCGCATGAATTCACTGCGGCCGGTCTGGAATTAGTGCCCGCGCCGGTCGGCGTGCTGGCCGAGCGCGAGGTCGGTCTGCGGCGCTACTTGCCGGATATTTCGGCATTGGGGCGCTCCTACATGGCCAGCTACGAATTGCTCGGCGAGCCGGTGCGCGAATTCTTTGCCGTGACGCATCTGCGCCGGCACTGAGCGCTGCGCTCAATGCTCAGCGCTCAGCACTGTGCTGATAGACATCCGGATCATGGCGTTCCATCAATACCTGCGGATTCTTCAGTTCCGTGAATCCGAACTGGCGGTACAGCCCATGCGCATCGCGCGTCGCCAGCATGAAGCGACGCAGCCCCTGCAGCTGCGGGTGCGCCATGACCGCCGCGATCAGCCGCTTACCCAGCCCGGCGCCGCGATGACTGGGAACAATGAAAACGTCGGCCAGGTAACCGAAGGTCGCCCCGTCCGTTACCACCCGCGCAAATCCGATCTGCTGCTCGCGCTGGTAGAGTCCGAAACAGAGCGAATTGCTGATTGCGCGCCGCACGACCTCGAGCGGTACCCCGCGCGCCCAGTACGAATCGGATGACAGATAACGATGCACCAGCGCCACGTCCAGTCGCGCGGGGTCGGTCGAGATGCTGCAGGTCGGCGAGTCGCTCATGGCGCTAATGTACCGACTTGCGAACCAGCCGCGCCAGTCACAGAACTCAAGGCGGCGTTTGCAGCGTGTGAACTGCCGCGCGATTTCACCGCCGTTTCGCGCTACCATCGGCATGCTTCGCAAGCCTTTGATTGACGGGAAATTCGCATGCGTCAGCCCAGCCGTCCGCTTCTGGTCCGATGGCGACACGACAGCCGCCTGGCGCGTGCCTGTCTGATGTGCGCGCTGGCCGGCGGACCCATGCTGACTCGCGCCGATGGTGAGGAGGTCTACAAGACCACCGACGCCTCCGGCCATGTGGTGTATTCCGATCGTCCCGCCGTGCCCAACGCGCACAAGATCACGGTGCCGGTCACGCAGGCGGATCCTGCCGAGGCCGCACGACTTGCCAAGCAGCATGCACTCGAGGATGCCGAGTATGCGCAGCGCAGCCGGCGGGAATCCGATGAGCAAACCCGGCAGGCCGCGCAGGCAAAACAGGACGCGGACCGCTGTAGCGCCGCGCGCAATCGCTATGGGAACCTTAAGGACGTGCGCCACGTCTACCGGCTGGACGCTGACGGCAACCGGGATTTCTATACCGACGAACAGGCTGACGCGATGCGAGCGGCCGCCAAACAGGCCATGGAGCAGGCGTGCGGCAAGTAGCCTATCCGTGACGCCGCGCCGGCTTCGCGCCCTGTCATGCTCGGTCCACCTGGCGCTGGCGAGCTGTAGCGGCGTGCTGCCGGCACAGGCGCTGTATAAATACCGGGATACCAGCGGCGCCTGGGTGTACACCGATCGTCAGCCGCCGGCCGGCACCAAGGCCGAAACGATGACGGTCGACCTTGAGGCCAGGGCGCCTCGGATCACGGTGGAGCAGAGCATCGATGGCGGGCAGCTGCGACTATCGGCCGTCAACGAGTGCGCCTGTGAAGCGCAGTTTGCAGTGCGCATCGACAGCGCCGGCAACGTGTCGCTGCCGCCTGTGCCGGCGGTGCCGGACAAGGCTGACGCGAAAGCGTCCGCGGGCATGTTTCATGCCGACCTGAAGCCGCACTCGCACCAGGCGCTGCTGACCGCGCCTTATGACGGTGCGGGTGTGACGGGTTTTCGCTACTCCTGGCGCGCCGTGCTCGGCACGCCCGGGGCCACTCACCGGCCGCACGAACCTTATCGCGCCCCGTTTGCATTGGGAGCCAGCTTCCGGGTGTCGCAGGCCTATCCGATGCATGTCACCCACGTCAACCCGGACACCGAGTACGCGGTGGACATCGCGGTGCCCGATGGCACGCCGATCTATGCCGCCAGGGAGGGCACCGTGATCAACGTGCGGCATGATTCGTTTCGCGGTTCAGCCGATCCGGCGATGCTCGACCAGGCCAATATCGTGGAGATCCTGCACGACGATGGCACCATCGGCCTGTACGCGCACCTGCATTGGGAATCCATCCGCGTGCAGCCGGGCCAGGGCGTGCGCCGCGGACAGTATATCGCGGACTCCGGCAACACTGGCCTGTCCACCGGGCCGCACCTGCACTTCGCGGTCATTCGAAATGCCGGTATGCACGCCGAGTCGGTGCCGGTGCAATTCGCCGGCGCCGGCGGCACCACCATCACGCCGCAGACCGGCGTGATGCTGACCGCCTATTGAGCCCGATCAGCCGCCCTCAAGGTTCGCTCCAGCGTGACGAAGCTCATCGCATACGCATGGCGCTCATCGGCGGCGTGCGACACCGAACCGCTCTCGCGCCATCCGGAAAAATCACGCAGCGGGAAATCGACATCCCCTGTCAGCTGCGCGTGCACCCGGGTGAGATAGATGCGCGTCGCCAGCGGCAGCGCCAGCGCGAACACCTCGGCGCCGCCGATGACACACAGTTCCGCGGCGCCGGCCGCTAGCGCGCGCGCCTGCTCGACACTCGTTACGAATTCGACGCCGGAAACGGATGCGGCCGCGGCGCGGCTCAGGACCAGATTACGCCTGCCCGGCAACGGCTTGCCGATGGAATCGAAGGTGCGGCGTCCCATCAACACCGGCTTGGCGAGGGTGACGAGCTTGAAATATTTCAGATCGTCGGGCAGATGCCAGGGCAGGCCGCCGCCTTTGCCGATCACCCCGTTATCGGCCATAGCCACGACCAGTGCAACTCGCGGGGCGATCTGCGCGGAAGTCGAATCGGTATTGCCCATGGGATTTGTCAGTCAGCGCGGGAAGGTATCAGACTACTTGAGGAATTTTTTGTTATAAAAATTCCTCAAGTAGTCTGATACCTTCCGGTGCAGTTTGGCCGTGCTCATGGATCATCCCGTTGGTCCCGGCGAATCGCCCCGTCAGAGTTCCACTTGCGTAGCCAGGACGATCACGCGGCGTTCGGGCATGCGGAAGAACTCCGCGGCTTGCGCGCTGCGCCGCTGCATCCACGCAAACAGGCGGCGACGAATGCCCGCATATCCGCCGCGCGGTCGCGGCACTACCAGGTGCCAGCCGAGGAAGAACGAGCAGTCCTGCGCGAACAGTTTCAGTCCGCGGGCGCGGCACTGCTTGAGCGCGAGGCTGACGTCCGGGGTTTCCATGAATCCGAAGCGCGCGGTCACCGCATAGACCTCGGGCATCAGCATTTCAATGCGCACCCGGTCGGCCGGATCCTGGCGTGGGGCGCGGGCGATATCCATGTTCAAGAACACAATGCGCTGGTGCGCGACATGATTGTGCTCGAGATTGCGCATCAGCGCGGTCGGAACATACATCGGGTCGCTGGCGAGGAATACCGCGGTGCCGGGCACGCGCGCGACTCCCTCGAGCAGCTTCGGCAGCTGCGATAACGGCACCGCCACCGCGCGCAGCGCGTTGCGCAGCAGCCGCCGGCCGCTGCGCCAGACCATGAACACGCTGAACATCATGAGCGCAAGCGTCAACGGCACCCAGGCCCCTTCCGTGAACTTGGTCATGTTGCCGATCAGGTACACCAGGTCGACGCACATCAGCGGGCCGAACACGCCCGCGACCTGCCATCGCCGCCAGCGCCATTGCGAGACCGCGAGCTGCATGCCCAGCAGCGTGGTGATGAACATGGTTCCGGCAACCGCAGCGCCATAGGCAGCGCCCAACGCCGCCGAGGTGCGAAAAGCCAGCACGAACACGCACACCGCGATAAGCACGAACCAGTTCACCACCGGTACATAGATCTGGCAGTGCTCGTGCGCCGAAGTCTGCGTGATACGCAGCCGCGGCAGCAGATCGAGCTGGATGCACTGGCGCGTGACCGAGAATGCACCGGTGATGGTCGCCTGCGATGCGATGATCGTGGCCGCGGTCGCCAGCAGTACCATCAGCGGCAGCACGCTCGCCGGTATCAACTGGTAGAGCGGCAGGTGCGCCGCGCTGGGATCGCTCAATATCAGCGCGCCCTGGCCGAAGTAGTTCACCACCAGTGCCGGCCACACCAGCGCAAACCAGGCGACCCGTACCGGCTTCTTGCCGAAGTGACCCATGTCGGCATACAGCGCTTCGCCGCCGGTCATGGCCAGGAACACGCCGCCGAGGATACCGAGCGCCAGGCCAGGCCGGCTGCCCAGCAGCAGCAGCGCGTACGACGGGCTCATCGCCACCAGCACCGAAGGATTCTTCATCAGCGCCGCGAGCCCCGACACCGCCAGCACCAGGAACCACACCAGCATGATCGGACCGAACAGGCGGCCGACTCGTTCGGTACCGCGACTTTGTATCGCAAACAGCCCGATCATGATGATCAGCGTCACCGGCACCACGGCGCGCCCGGTGTCGGGACTCAGGTTCTGCAGCCCTTCCACTGCGCTCAGCACCGAGATCGCCGGCGTAATCAGCGCATCGCAGTAAAACAGCGCGGCGCCGAGCGCCGCCAGCATCACGATCACCCCCTGCCAGCGATTGCCCGCAGCCAGCGTTCGCTGTACCAGGGCGAACAGCGACAGGATACCGCCCTCGCCCTCGTTATCGGCGCGCATGATCAGCACCACGTACTTGAGCGTGACCACCACCAGCAGGCTCCAGAAGATCAGCGACAGCACGCCCAGCACCGCCAGGCGGTCGGTCGGAGCTCCGGCGGCCGTGAGCGAGGCCTCGAGCGCATACAGTGGACTGGTGCCGATGTCGCCATACACCACGCCCATCGCGCCAACCACGGCCGCGGACGACAGGCGTGGGGTCTTCACGGGTTCTTCCCGGCGCGGCGCGTGGCGCGCCGTGGCCCGCGCGGCCTGTGCCTGGGCGGCCACAGCATCGAGCCGCGGCAGCCTTGCGCGCCGCAACGGCAGGCAAAGATATCGTCAACGTTGGGCGGATCGGCGCGATCGCGTCCGATCTGGTAGTCGTAGGTTATTTCCTCGCCCGGCTGAATGGTGCGGATGGCTTCGATGAAAATCCGGCGATCATCGATCAACGACTCGCTGTTCGGATCGCAGGAGTGGTTGATGAAGCGGGCATCATTGCCATTGGAGCCGCCGTCGATCACCACGTTGCGGTCGACGATGAACAGGAATGTGTGATTGTCGCTGATGTGTTTATGCTCGTAGCGACGGTCGGCCTGCCGGTGCGACACACGATCGCCGAGGTACTCGATGATCCGCGTGCCCTTGCGGATGCGGCGCAGCGCAAACACGCCACGGCCGTGAACACGCGAGCGGCGCACGCGCATCATCCCGGGTCGGGACACGATCGCGGCGAGCGTGTTCCTGCCCCGGGCAGCGCGCCGCGCGGGCCGCTTGCCGCGGCCTGGTTTCCGCTTGCGTTGACTCATACGGCGACACGGGCGCGGATCGCCGGATGGAACTGGTAATTCATGAACTCAAAATCCTCGTACTGGTAGTCAAAAATACTCGCTGGCCGGCGCCGGATCCGCAGCTGCGGCGCCGGCAGCGGCGTACGCGAGAGCTGCAGATCGGCTTGCTCCAGGTGGTTCAGGTACAAGTGACAGTCGCCCCCGGTCCAGATGAATTCGCCCAGTGCAAGATCGCACTGTTGCGCGAACATGCAGGTCAGCAGCGCATAGGAGGCGATGTTGAAGGGCACACCGAGAAATATGTCGGCGCTGCGCTGATACATCTGGCACGAGAGTTTTCCCGCCGCGACGTAGAACTGAAACAGTAGATGGCAGGGTGCCAACGCCATCTGCTCCAGTTCCCCGACATTCCACGCGCTCACGATCATGCGCCGCGAATCCGGATTGCTGCGAAGTTGCTGCACGACGACGCTGATCTGGTCGATCTGCCGGCCGTCGGCCGCGCTCCAGCTGCGCCACTGCTTGCCGTACACCGGTCCGAGTTCGCCGCGTTCATCCGCCCATTCGTCCCAGATGGTCACGCCATGTTCGCGCAGGAAGCGCACGTTGGTCTCGCCGCGCAGGAACCACAGCAACTCGTGGATCACCGAGGGCAGGTGGATCTTCTTGGTGGTCAGCAGCGGGAAGCCCTCGCTCAGATCGAAGCGCAGCTGCTGAGCAAACAACGACAGCGTTCCGGTACCGGTACGATCCAGCTTGCGAACGCCGTGTTCGCGCACCGCGCGCATCAGCTCCAGATAGGCTTTCATTGCGCCGCTAGGAAATTTCCGGAAGGGATGCGCTGGCGGTAGGCGGCGAACCACAGCCAGATGCCCAGCAGCAGCATTGGCAGCGACAGCAGCTGCCCCATCGTGAGCCAGCCGAACGCCAGATAGCCGATGCCGATATCCGGCTCGCGCACGAATTCGACCAGGATGCGCGCAACCGAATAGCAGATCAGGAACAGTCCCGACGGCGCATAGCGCGGCCGCGGGCGGCCGGTGTACCACCACATGATCGTGAACAGCACCAGACCTTCGAGCGTCGCCTCGTACAGCTGCGATGGATGACGCGGCACCGGCGCACCGCCATTCGGATCCGGCACCAGCATGGCCCAGGGCACGTCGGTGGGCCGACCCCAGAGTTCACCGTTGATAAAATTGCCAAGGCGCCCGAAGAACAGGCCGACGCCTGGCAGCGGCGCCGCAAAGTCGTAGACATCGAACGCGTGGCGAGCGCGCTGGCGGCCGAAGATCCAGGCTGCCGCCAGAACCCCGAGCATGCCGCCGTGGAACGACATGCCGCCTTCCCAGATCTTGAGCGGGTACAACCAGTCGCCGCGCCACAGCGGCATGCCGTAGAACAATACGTAACCGACGCGGCCGCCGAGAATCACGCCGAGCATTGCATAGAAAAGAAAATCGTCCACGTCGGTCGCCGTCCAGCTCGAGCCGGGCTGCGCGGCGCGACGGCGTGCGAGCCACCAGGCCGCCGCAAAACCCACCAGGTACATGACCCCGTACCAGTGGATGTGCAGGGGTCCGAGGTTCAGGGCAATCGGATCGATGTTGGGATAGCGCAGCATCGGCGAATTCTACCGGGTTGCGCCCATTGCTGCTGACGCGAGCATTGCCACGGGCCGCCGGCCCGATGCCATCGCGCGCTTCACCGCCGCCTCACTCGCGCGTGACCCGGCAGAAAAACGCCTTCAGATAGCGCGTTTCCTCGATCGCCGGGTGCACCGGATGATCGAACGCCTGGCCGCCGCTGTAGATCACCTGCACGAAGCGGCCGCTAGCGCGGGCCGCCGACTGGATCAGTCCCAGCAGCTCGTCGGCGCCCAGGTGATAGGAGCACGAGCAGCTTACCAGCAGCGCATCGCGTTCCAGCAGCCGCATCGCGATCTGGTTGAGCTTGCGGTAAGCGGCCTGCCCGCGCGGAATATCCTTCTTGCGTTTGATGAACGCCGGCGGGTCGAGCACGATGGCATCGTAGCGCTCGCCGCGACGCACCAGCTCGTCCAGCACTTCGAACGCGTCGCCGCGCTGCGTGCCGACGACGACGCCGTTGGCAGCGGCGTTGCGCGCCGCCACGGCAAGGGCGGCCTCGGAAGAGTCAACGCACAGCGCCTCACGCGCGCCATGCTTCAGCGCCATGACTGCCCAGGCACCGGCGTAGCTGCACACGTCGAGTACGCGCGCGCCGGGAGCAATCAGTCGCCGCCACTGCTCCCGATTGCCGCTCTGGTCATAGAACCAGCCGGTCTTCTGCCCCGCCGCCAGCGGCGCACTGAAGCTCAATCCCTGCTCGAGCACCTGCAGCTCGTCGGGCGCGCGCCCGATCGGAATCAGCAGCTGGCGCGGCAGCTGCTCGAGTTCGCGTGCGCCGCCGTCGTTCTTCCATACCAGCGCACGCGGCGCAAACACGCTGGCGACGGCGGCCTCGATTTCGGCGTGCCACACTTCCATGCCTGCGGTGGCAATCTGGCCGACGATGACGTCGCCATAGCGATCCAGCACCAGGCCCGGCAGCCCATCGGACTCGCCGAACACGATACGGTAGTACGGCGCGGCGTAGATGCGCTCGCGCATTGCCAGCGCCACCTTGAGGCGGTGTTCCAGCCACGAGCGGTCCGGCGGATGTACCAGGCTGCGACTGAGGATCCGGGCGCAGATCAGCGCGTGCGGATTGACATAAGCGTAGCCCAGGAACAGATCGCGGTCGGACAGCACACGCGCCCTTGCGCCGACCGCGAAATCGGTCAGCGGCGTGGCATCGTTGTCCACCTCGTTGGAGAACACCCACAGGTGTCCGGCGCGCAGCCGCCGGTCCTCACCGCGTTTGAGGCGCAGAACCGGTAGTTCAACGAGCCCGCTCGGCGAACCGGACTCTTCGGCGACAGCTGACATCGGTGGGGCGACGATCCGTTATAGTGGCGCGCCATTTTACTGGAAATCGGCGGCCGGCCCATGGACAAACTCACTGCGCAGTCGTTGAACCGGCTCGCAGACCAAACCAGCCCGTATCTGCGCCAGCACGCACACAACCCGGTCGACTGGTACCCCTGGGGCGCCGAGGCGCTGGAACGCGCGCGGCGCGAGCGCAGGCCGATCCTGTTGTCGATCGGCTACGCGGCCTGCCACTGGTGCCACGTGATGGCGCACGAATCATTCGAGGATGAGGCCACGGCGGCGAGCATGAACGAGCTGTTCGTCAGCATCAAAGTGGATCGCGAAGAGCGCCCCGACCTCGACCGCCTTTACCAGCTCTCGCACCAGATGCTGACCGGTCGCGGCGGCGGCTGGCCACTGACGATGTTCCTGATGCACGACGACCAGCGGCCTTTCTTTGGCGGTACCTATTTCCCGCGCGAGGCGCGTTTCGGCCTGCCGGCGTTTCGCGATCTGCTGACGCAGGTATCGAGCTACTATCACGAGCACTCCGAGCAGCTGCGGGCGCCTGCCGCCCAGATCGTCGCGGCGCTGCAGGACCTGAATCCGCCGCCGGCCAGCGCGCTGACGCTGAGCGGCGAACCGCTGAGGGCCTGCCGTGCGCGGCTGGAGCGCAGTTTCGATAGCGAATACGGCGGCTTTGGCGCGGCGCCGAAATTCCCGCATGCGCCCGGACTGGCGCGGCTGCTGCGTGACTGGCACGCCAGCGCCGCGCACGAGACGCCCGACCTGCAGGCACTGTACATGGCGACGCTGAGCCTAACGCGCATGGCCGAGGGCGGTCTGTTCGATCAGCTCGGCGGCGGCTTCTGCCGCTATTCGGTCGATGCCCGCTGGGAAATCCCGCATTTCGAGAAAATGCTGTACGACAATGCGCTGCTGCTGGGGCTGTACGCGGAAGCGGCCGCAGCGACCGGCGAGCGGCTGTTCGCCGAGACCGTCGAGCGCAGCGTCGAGTGGATGCTGCGCGAACTTCGCGACGCCGGTGGCGCCCTGTACTCGAGCCTGGATGCCGACTCGGAAGGCCAGGAAGGCCGCTTCTACGTCTGGCAGCGCGACAGCGTGCAGCAGGCGCTCACGCCGCAGGAATACGCGCTGTTCGCCCCGCGATTCGGGCTGGATGGGCCCGCCAATTTCGAGGGCGCGTGGCACCTGTGCGTACGCTCGAGCCTCGATGCGATCGCCGGAGCGCAGCAGCTGTCGGCCGACGCGGTGCGCGCCGCGCTTGACAGCGCGCAGATCAAGCTGATGCAGCTGCGCGATCTGCGGGTGCGCCCCGGCCTCGATGACAAGATTCTGGCGAGCTGGAACGCGCTGGCCATAGCGGGCCTTGCGACCGCGGCCCGCTGTCTCGGCCGGGATGATTACACCGACGCCGCCGACGCTGCACTGCGCTACCTGCGCCGGGTGCACTGGCAGGGCGGGCGGCTGCTGGCAACCAGCGCGCGCGGTGCGGCACGCCTCGCGGCCTATCTGGACGACTATGCGTTCCTGCTCGATGCGATCCTAGAGCTCTCGAGCGTGCGTTTCAGCGCCGAGCAGCTGGCCTGGGCCACCGAGCTGGCTGAAGTCATGCTGCGTCACTTCGAAGACCCGGACGCCGGCGGGTTCTTTTTTACCGCCGATGATCACGAGGCGCTGATCAGCCGCCCCAAGTCCTTCAGTGACGAGGCCATCCCGGCCGGCAATGCGATTGCCGCGCGCGCGCTGCTGCGGCTTGGGTATCTGCTGGGCGAGCCGCGCTACCTTGCGGCCGCCGAGCGCACGCTGCGCGCCGCCTGGCCGGCATTACGAAAGTATCCGGAAGGCCATGCCTCGATGCTGCTCGCGCTCGAGGACTACCTGCATCCGCCGCTGATCGTGATCCTGCGCGGCACCAGCGCTGCCATCCAGCCCTGGCAGCGCGAACTCAATTCAGTGTTCGCTCCATGCCGCTGGACACTCGCGGTCCCGGCCGATGCAACCGGGCTGCCCCAGGCGATCGCCTCCAAGCCCGCCACTGACGCACCGGTGGCCTACGTCTGTCGTGGAACACAATGCAGCGCGCCGGTCAGCTCGCTCACGGCACTGCTTGAAGAACTCGACTCGCAGGACCAGGAACACGGCCGGGCATAAGCTCCACCGACCGAGCTGTGGCCGATCAGGGCTTCTCCAGGAACTCGAGCAGCACGCGTTGCGCGAGCTGTGGCCGCTCATTGAACACGTTGTGCCCGCAGTCGGGCACAATCCAAAGTGAGGCTATCGGCAACGCACGGAAGATTTCGAGCGTGTGCTCGATGCGTATTTCGTCGTGATCGCCGGCCATGATCATGACGGGCTGGGCAATCGTCGACAGGATTGCCGGACTCAGTTCCGCCGGTTCCGGGCTCGTCAGCCACAACTGCTTCAGCTTGGCGCCGACACTGAGCATTTGCGCTTCGGCCGACAGGGCCGGCAACACTCTTGCGAACGAGTACTCGAAAGAGTCCCCGCCGCCATGCAGCAGCACCAGTGGCCTACCGCTGCCGTGAATCTCGTAATAGATCTGATGGTGGTTGACCTGCACCAATCGCCCGGCGGCGTGGGCCGCGCCGCCAGCGGGTGATACCGCGGCGCAAGCCCCGGCCAGCAGGCAGGTAGCGGCAAGCCGGTTCCATCGATCAGCGCTCAATCGAAGTTCACTGCGGTGGTGTTTGCACCGCACAGCACTATACCGATGGTCTGGCCGGCCGCAGGCTTCCAGACCCCGGATTGCAGTGCGGCAAAGGCCGCCGCCCCGCCCGGCTCTACCACCAGGCGCAGCAGGTTCCATAGCGTGCGCTGCGCGGTGCGAATGGCGTCGTCCGTCACCAGCACGGTCGCCGCGACGAAGCGTTGCGCAATCGGAAACATCAAGCCGCCGACCTGGCGCGGCGCCAGCGAATCCGCGGCGATGCCGCCGGCGGGCGCGTCGACCGGGGCGCCGGCCGCCAGCGCATGGGTGAGCGTCGGAGCCTGCTCGGGTTCCACGCCGATCACCGGCACGCGGCCGCGGTACCACGCGGCAAGCCCGCCGATCAAGCCGCCGCCGCCGACCGCCACCAGCAGCGCGTCGAGCGCCGGGCCGTCCTGTTCCATTTCCACGCCGAGCGTTGCCTGGCCCAGCAGCGTTTCCAGCTGGTCAAACGCGTGCACCGGCAGCGCACCGGAGCGTTTTGCAAACTCCTCACTGGCCGCCAGTGCATCGGCATAACGCTCGCCGGTAACCTCAAGCGTCGCCCCGTAGGCCCGGATCTGCTCGATCTTGACCGGCGAGGCGACCTTGGGGACAAAAATGGTGGCGGCACTGCCGGTGCGCATGGCGGCGAACGCGACCGCGACGCCATGATTGCCCCCGGAGGCCGCGACCACGCCCGCGGCCGGAACGCTGCGCGACAGCAGATTGTTGAAGGCGCCGCGCGCCTTGAATGAACCGGCATGCTGGGTGAATTCCAGCTTGAAAATCACAACGATGCCGGGCAGCGCCAGGTCCGCCCCGTCCACGGTAAGGCAGGGCGTGCGCCGCACATACGGCCGGATCCGTGCCGCCGCGGCCTCGATCTGCGGCGCCGAGAGCTGCTGTTGCAGAATATCCATGTGCTTTTCCGGCCAGCCGATCCGCATTATACTTAGGCACTTAGCTTATTTCCATTGCAAGCAGCCCATTGCAGACAGCGAAGAACATCAACGTCCGGATCGCGCGCGCCCTCGCCAGTGACAAGCGAGTGCGGATCCTGCGCTGGTTGAAGGATCCGAGGCGACACTTCCCGCCGCAGGTCGATGGTGACCTGGTGGCGGACGGCGTCTGTGGCGTGCGGATTGCCGACAAGCTCGGGGTCAGCCAGCCGACCGCGAGCGAGCACCTGCGCATACTTTGCGCTGCCGGCCTGCTGCGCTCCAGAAGAATCAAACAATGGATCTTCTACCGGCGCGACGCGGCGGGTGTCCGGCGGGCGCGCCGGGCGCTGTCCGAAGCGCTGTAGGCGCGCGGTAAATATCCGGCCGGTATAATCACGGCTGCTTTCCGGGATGGCCGATCATGCAAGTGCAACGACTCGATCACGTGCAACTGGCGATGCCGCCGGGCGGGGAGGATCGCGCCCGCGAGTTCTATCACGGCGTGCTCGGAATACCCGAGGTACCAAAACCAGCGGACATGGCCAAGCGCGGGGGCTGCTGGTTTGAACGCGGCGAACTCAAGGTGCATCTGGGCGTGGAGGCGGGCTTCCGGCCCGCGCGCAAGGCCCATCCGGCGTTCATCGTGTCGGATCTGGGCGCGCTGGTGCAGCGCTTTCGAGCGGCGGGAAGTGCGCTGACGGAAGATCGGTCCCTGGCCGGGTATTACCGCATCTTCATCGAGGATCCGTTCGGCAATCGCCTCGAACTGATGGAGCCGGCAGATCGCTGACCGATCGTGAGCGCACCGACCGCCATTGCTGCTGCACTGCTCGCGGCGTTGCTGTTCGGCGCCAGTACGCCGTTCGCGAAGTTGCTGGCGGCCGACATGACGCCGATATTGCTTGCCGGCCTGCTCTATCTGGGCAGCGGACTCGGGCTATGGCTGATCCGCGCGCTACGCGATCGGGGTTGGTCGGCGCCGGGGCTTGCCGCCCGCGAGTGGCCCTGGCTGCTCGGTGCCATCGCCTCTGGCGGCGTACTCGGACCGATACTGCTGATGTACGGCCTGAGCCGTACCTCGGCCTCCAACGCCTCGCTGCTGCTCAATCTGGAAGCGGTCTTTACTGCGCTGCTGGCATGGATCGTGTTTCGCGAAAATGCCGGCCGCCGCGTCGTGCTCGGGATGGCGCTCATTGTGGGCGGCGGCGCCCTTCTGGCGTGGTCGCCCGATGCCCGGTTTACCGATGCCGGGCGTGGCGCGCTGGCTATCGCGGGCGCCGGGCTGTGCTGGGGGCTGGATAATAATCTGACCCGCAAAGTCGCCGCGTCGGACGCCATTTTCATCGCCGCCACCAAGGGTCTGGTCGCCGGCATCACCAACTGCGCGCTCGCGATCGCGCTCGGCGCAAGCCTGCCGGCGCTGCCGCTGATCGGCGCCGCAATGACGATTGGCCTGGTGGGCTATGGCATAAGCCTGGTGCTGTTCGTGCTGGCGCTGCGCGGACTCGGCTCCGCACGTGCCAGCGCCTACTTCTCCACCGCACCGTTCCTCGGGGCGGCCGTCGCCGTGAGCGCGTTCCACGACCCTGCCTCCGCAATGTTCTGGCTCTCGGCGCTGCTGATGGCCGCCGGGGTGTGGCTGCATCTGATCGAGCGCCACGAACATGAACATAGCCATCAGGCTATGGCACATGCTCACCCGCATGTGCATGACATGCATCACCAGCATGCGCACGACTTCGCCTGGGACGGCAGCGAACCGCACGCGCATCCGCATGTACACGCGCCGCTGCTACATCGTCACCGCCACTATCCCGACCTGCATCACCGCCACCGTCACTGACGGCATTCAGCTCCAGTGCTGCGCGGCTCGCACGATGAATATCACGCCGAGAACGGCGAACAGCGCCGCCGCCGTGTAGTGAATCGCCCTGAGCGGCAGGCGATGGGCAAAGGCGTTGCCCAGAAAAATCACCGGCACGTTGGCGATCAGCATTCCACAGGTGGTGCCGCCGATCACCGCGATCAGGTTGGGGTACGCCGCGGCCAGTGCGACCGTGGCAATCTGCGTCTTGTCGCCGATCTCGGCCACGAAAAACGCGATCAATGTGGCGACGAAGGCGCCGGCGCTGGTGGCGGATACGGCCTGCTGATCGAGTTTATCGGGCTTCAGCGTCCACAGCGCCATCGCGATCATGCTCACGCCGACCGCAGCATCGAGCAGCGCCGGCCGCAACTGCCCTCCCAGCAACGCGCCGATCAATCCGGCGACACCATGATTGGCGAGCGTCGCACACAGGACCCCGGCAACGATCGGCCAGGGTTTGCGGTAGCGGGCGCTCAGCACCAGCGCCAGCAGCTGCGTGCGATCGCCCATCTCGGCGGTCGCGATGCTGGTCACGGAGATAAGGAAGGCTTCCATCGGGGGCACTACCTTAGCGGCCAAGCATTTTCATATCCATTGGTCTAACATCGCGTTGCACGAAGTCCGACCGGACCGTGTGAGAATTGAAACAGCAATCGGGGAGGCAGCAAGCATGATCGGCCATCGAAGAGCATTGGTGTATGTCGCGGCCTGCGTGATCGCCGCATTTGCCGTAAGCCTGCACGCGGAAAACTCGCAGCAGGACAAAATGACGAGCTGCAACGCCGACGCCAAGGCCAAGAACCTGTCGGGTGACGATCGCAAGGCGTTCATGAAGACCTGCTTGAGCGCGGCGCCGGCGCCGGCTGCCCCTATGAACAGCCAGCAGCAGAAGATGAAGGACTGCAATGCCAGTGCCAAGACCCAGGCCCTGAGCGGCGATGCCCGCAAGCAGTTCATGAGCAACTGCCTGAAGGGTTCCTGACCATGGGACTGCTGGATGGACTGATCGGCGGCGCGGTCGGTGCCGAAATGGTCACGGTCGCCAATCAACTGATCGCCAAGCACGGCGGCGTGTCTGGCATCGTAAATCAGCTGCAGCAGCAGGGACTGGGCGCGACCGTCAACTCGTGGATCGGCGCCGGCCCGAATCAGCCGATCTCGGCCGACCAGGTGCACCAGGCCTTTGGGCCCGAGGTGATACGTGACCTGGCCGCCAAGGCCGGCATGACGCCGCAGGAGCTGGCGCAGAAGCTGTCGCAAATGCTGCCGCAGATGCTGGACAAGCTTACCCCAGACGGCACCGTCCCACGCTAACCGGAAACCGACCAAGCAACACCAGAGCGGGCTTGATGCCGCTCGGCGGGCCGCCTATTCCACCCCGCCCGTGTCCCCCGGTCGCCGATTCACCGCCACCACCGTCGCCTTCGGAAAGAAATTGAACTCCGACGCGCTCGCCCAGGTGTAGGCCCCCATCGCCCTGCCGACGATCAGGTCGCCGGCCTTGAGTTCCGGCAGCATCAGGTTCTCGGCGATCACGTCGATGCTGTCGCAGGTCGGCCCGGCCAGCACCGACGGCAGCTGCGGCTCGCCCTGGCGCAGTGATTCCACCGGGTAGCGCGCATGATCGTAGAGTTGTCCGCTATAGGAGCCGTACAGGCCGTCATCCAGGTAATACCACCAGTGACCCTCGCGCCGCGCGCGGCCCATGACGCTGGCAACGCCGATCGCCGCAGGACCGGCCACGTATCGGCCCGGCTCGGCGATCACCCGCACGCGCTTGGGCAGCCTGGACAGCGCCGAGCGTATCGGGGCGCAGAACCGCCGGATGTCGACCGCATGTTGCAGGTAATCAATCGGAAAACCACCGCCGATATCGAGCGTATCAAGGCTGCCGAGGCGCGCGCGCCGCGCTTGCGCCAGCAGCCGCGTGCAGGCCTCGATCGCCTCGACATGCTTGAGCGCATCGGCCGCCTGTGAGCCGACGTGGAAGGAGAAGCCCTGTACGTTCACGCCGAGCGAGGCGGCGAGTTCTGCCAGTGCCAGCGCATCCTCCGGATCGCAACCGAACTTGCGCGACAGATCGCATACCGCGCCGGGACTGCGGAACGACACGCGCAACAGCAGCGCGGCGCGCTCCCCGTGGTGTTTGAACTTGCGCACCTCGTCGGGATTGTCGGCGACAAAACTACGCACGCCGAATTCGAGCGCATTGCGGATGTCGCGCGCGCGCTTGATCGGATGAGTATGGATGCAGCGCTTCGGGTCTACCCGCTGCGACTGCGCCAGCTGCACCTCGCCGCTGGTCGCCAGGTCCAGCCAGCCGCCTTCCTCGACGATGGTTCGCACCACCGCGGGGTGCGGCAGCGGCTTGAGCGCGTAATGCAGGTCCACGCCCGGCAGCGCGCGGCGTAGTTTTCGATACTGCGAGCGCACCCGTGCGCAATCGACGATCAGCAGCGGCGAGCCAAACTCGCGCACCAGCCGCCGGATATGCTCGGGCTGGAACGGATCAATCGAACGTGCCATTAGCCCGGCACGACTGCTGCCAGCGAACCGTCGTCGGCGGCGAGCTCGGCGGCGCTGGCGGCGGCCGCGCGCTGCAGGCGGTCATAGGCGGCGTCCCAGCGCTCATCGGCGGGAACCTGCTGCACCAGGATGCGGGCGCAGCCGGCTTTGTCGAGCGTGCGCAGATGCGCGTACAGGTCGTGCGCATAAGTCTCGGCCCGCTGTCCGGCGTTGATCCAAGTGGTCAGGCGATAGGTTCCCAGCGGCGGGTGCTGCGCCAGTACGGCGACGCGCAGTCCGCCTTCGGTCAGCGACGCCACCAGCGCTTCGAGCTCCTCGCTGGGGATGACCGACAGCGGCGTCGTCGGCGCATAGTGCGCGCCTGCACTGCCCGGCACGCGCACGGTCGGCGCTGTGCTCTGGGTCAGCACCTCGCCGCCGACCACGCGCTCCAGTTGCGACAGGGTCACGGCGCCCGGACGCAGCAGCTGCACGTTGCCGTTAAGGCAGGCGACGATGGTCGACTCGAGTCCGAGCTTGCACTCGCCGCCGTCGAGCACCAGGCGCACGTCGGCGCCAAACTCCTCACGCACGTGTTCGGCGCGGGTCGGACTGATGCGCCCGTAGCGGTTGGCGGACGGCGCGGCAATTCCACCGCCGAAGGCCGTCAGCAACTGCTGCGCCATCGGGTGCGCGGGTACGCGCACCGCCACGGTATCCTGTCCGCCGGTGACCAGCCGATGCACGTTTTCGGCGCGCGGCAACACCAGCGTCAGCGGCCCGGGCCAGAAACGCTCGGCCAGCTTCTGTGCTGCCTCGGGCACCTCGCGCGCCCAGCGCGTCAGGTAGCGCAGGCTATCGATGTGCACGATCAGCGGGTGAGTGGTCGGCCGGCCCTTGAGTTCAAATATGCGCCGCAGCGCGGCCGGGTAGCCGGCGTGGGCCCCCAGCCCGTACACCGTCTCGGTCGGGAACGCGACCAGCTCGCCGTCGCGCAATGCCTGCACGGCGGTCGCAAGCTCGATCGGGGTGGCACGAACGACTCTGACCATGGTGGCAATTGTACCGGCCGCATCTGACGCTATTCGAGCGAATGTCGTTCCCAGCCGGCGACAGTACGCTGCAGCTCATAGGCCGGCCAATAATGCCGGTCAAGCTTCAGCGTGATCACTTCCGGGGCCCCATTCCAGCCCAAGGTCTTGATTCGCAGCGAAGAGCGGTCTGGCCTGCCGCTCACCTGGCGCAGAAACACGTCAAGATCGGGGGTCGGCTGGCCGTCCACCTCGACGATGCGCCGTCCAGGCACCAGCCCGTAGCGCGCCGCCGGCGACCCAAACTGGAAATACGCGACATAGACACCTTCCGGCGGGATGCCGCGCTGCGCGCTGATAGCCCGGTGCGGCGCCTGCAGCGTCGCACCGGCCCATTGCACCAGGCGCTCGACGTCTCGGCCCGAGAGCGTCGCGGTCTTTACCATAAGCGTTTTCTCGCCATCCACCCGCCACACAGTGGCATTGACGACTTCCTTATTGGCCACCGCCAGTTCGACATCGCGAAACTGCGTTACCGGTTTGTCGTCGATCGCCAGCAATATGTCGCCCGGCTGCAGCATGCGCGCGGCATCGGTACCCGCCACCAGCCGCGCGACGCTCAGCACTTCGCGCGCCGCCGGGTTGGCCTTTTCGATGCGCAGCACCCAGGCGTCGCTCAATCCCAGGCGGCGCGCGCTCGCCAGCGACTGCGGATTGAATTCCGCCTCCAATGAATGCAGCGGCCGGCCCTGGCGCACGATATCGAGCGTCTCGGCTACCAGGTCGCTCGACATTCCGCGATTTTCCTGTACCAGCTCGCGGCCGTTGTCCGAGGCGAAGCTCGCCCACAGGCCGCGCACGCGACCGAGGTCGTCGGCCAGTACGCCGACGAAATCATCCGGCGCGTTCACCAGCGAGGCGACTTCGAGATTGCTCTCGCGAAACTGCACCGAGCGCGACAGCGGCAGCTGCAGCGGATCGACATCGGCGATGCTGGTGATGCGCGACTTGAGTTCGCCGCTGCCATCCAGGCCGACCACGTTGACGGTCTCGCCGGCTCTCAGCGCTGCCGTATCGAGCCTGGCCGCCCTTACCGCAGTCGTGCCGATGAGCTTCGGATCGTAATGAATTACCGCGAGGTTATGCAGCGGGTGCACATACACGATCTCGCCGGGAATCTCGATCGTGCCGGCGAAGGTCAGGCGTACGTCGCCGACCGAGACCGGAACGGTATTGCGGTCGGTGATGATCAGGCCGCGCTCCGCATCGATGATCAATCCGGCACCGTGGTAGTTGCGCTCGGTGACACCCGACACCGCGTACGGCATGTCGAAGGTGATGAACACCAGCGACGGGGCGATCGCAGCCGCATACCGGTCATCGATACGCGGCAGCTGCGCTGATGCCGGTGCCGGCAGTTCCAGCTTCGCGTTTGACGGCAGGTCGGTGCACGGCCAGTAACCGACATGATCGTCGCGCTGACACTGGCGCGCCGGGAACCAGCGCCGATCGATGCGTATCGAGCGCAGCTGGCTGGTGTTGGGATCGTCGATGGTGACGTAGCGCACGGTCGCGCGCGCGCCGTCGCCGAGCTCGCCGATCGCGGCGGTGAAATCCGCCAGGCTGTCGATCTTCTTCGAGTTCAGCTCGGTGATGATCGCGCCGCGAGGCACGCCGGCGGCATCGAATATATAGCCCGAGGCGGCGACGAATACGCCGCTGATGGGACGATGAAACGCACGCGCCTCCTGGTACGACAGGGTGTGCACGACGCCCTCGCCGATCTCGAGGTAGGACGCCGGCGTGATCGAGTCGAGGTCATCGACCTTGAGCCTGGCGGTGTACAGGACGCCGCCGCGCTGCAGCTGCAGTTCGACAGTGCCGCCGACGGCATCGTCGAGCACCGACTCCAGCGGTTCGAAGCGCGTCACCAGCTGACCGTTGACCCGCACCAGGATGTCGCCCGGCGCGAGCACGCCGTCGCTGGGCGAACCCGGCTGCACATCCCACACCACCAGCATGCCGGTGCCGTCCGACTGCGATTTGCGAACCTCGGTCTCGGTGCCGCTCTGCAGGCCCAGTCGCCTCAGTTCGTCGAACGGCCGGTAGCGGAATTCCGTCTCCACTGTGCCGCGCGTGACCGGCTTGCCCTGCTGGATCAGCTGCAGCGCGCGCCGCACGCGGTCGAGCGGCAGATAGAAACTCGACGCCGCGCCACTGGCGCCGCCGGCATTGAGCGCCACCACACGGCCGCGGATGTCGATAACCGGGGAGCCCGAGGAGCCGCCCGATGTGCCCGACGCGGCCTGGATATAGAAGGTATTGAAGTCGTTGTAGCGGCCGAGACCGTAGTCCGGTGCCTCGCGATCCAGTCGCGCCAGCGTGCCCGCCAGTATCGACAACTGTTCGCCGGCGTTGTTGCCAACCACGCGAATCTCGCGGCCGACCTGCGCCGCCAGCGGCGCCAGCGGCAGCGCCTTCGGGCTGATGAACTTCAGCTTGCCCGGATCATAGTGATAGATGCCGAAGTCATGCACCGGGTCGCGATACACCGGATACAGCTGCACTTCCTCGCGATTGAGGAACGTCGCCTCCGCGGTCACCGGTCCGGGCGTCACGACGTGCCGGTTGGTCAGGATCAGGCCGCGCTCGGCGTCGACCACGAAGCCGGTCGCCTGGGCGGAAGTGTTGCGCTCGGTATCGAATGAGCGCGACTGGTCGATCTGTATCGCCACAACGCTGCCGGCGATGCGCTCCAGCGTCGCTGCCCAATCGGCCGCGGATGCTTCCTCAGCCGCCGGAACCGCCGCCGTAGGCGGCATTTTCTGGGGCGGCGCGCTCGGCGCAGGCGGCGCGGGCGCAACGCCCTCGCCGCCGGCCGGGGTGGTGGCCGCAGCCGGGGTAGCAGCGGCCGGCGGCGGCGCAGGTCCTGCCGTTGCCGCCGCCGATGCGGCCAACGCGACGCAGATCGCCACAGCCCGGAGCCTGAATGTCATAGTGAATATCCAAACGCCGCTTTGAAGCGGTCATGAAATTCATCCGGACTGCAGCGATGCTGCTGCGTACCGTGCTGCTCGATCTTGATCGCGGCCAGCAGCGCGGCCACGCGGCCGGTGGTATGCCAATCGAACCCGCGCGCCAGGCCGAATAGCAGCCCGGCACGATAGGCATCGCCGCAGCCGGTCGGATCGGCGACTCGTGTCGCTGTCGCTACCGGGATTTCGCGTCGCTGGCCATCAGCGAAAATCCACGAGCCGTCGGCGCCGCGCGTGACGATCAGGGCGCGCACCTGCGTGGCAATTGCCTCCAGCGACCAGCCGCTGCGTTCCGACAGCAGACTTGCTTCATAGTCGTTTACCGCCACCCACGATGCGCGCTCGATGAACTGACGCAGCTCGAGCTGGCCGAACATCGGCAAACCCTGCCCCGGATCGAAGACAAACGGCACTCCCGCGGCGGCGAACTGCTCGGCGTGCTCGAGCATACCCTGCCGCCCGTCGGGCGACACGATACCGAGCTTGACGCCGGTACTATCAGTGACCCGATTCAGGTGCGAATAGTTCATCGCTCCGGGGTGAAACGCGGTGATCTGGTTGTTCTCCAGATCGGTGGTTATGTACGCCTGCGCGGTGAACTGATCCGGCACGATGCGCACATGCGTCAGCGGCAGGCGACTGCGCTCGAGCCAGTCGGAATACGGTGCAAAGTCGTGGCCGACGGTCGCCATGATCAGGCCGTCGCCGCCGAGCAGTTTCAGGTTGTAGGCGATGTTGCCGGCGCAGCCGCCGAAGTTGCGCCGCATCGACGGCACCAGGAACGAGACATTCAGCACATGCAGGCGGTCAGCCAGGATGTGATCGCGAAACTTGCCCTCGAACACCATCACCGTGTCATAGGCCATCGAGCCACAGATCAGTGCCGTCATCTCGTGGGAACTCCTGTAAGCAACGTGTTATGTCCCGCCGGTGCGGCGCGCCCGCCGCCCGATCGCCCGGCGACCGGTTACGGGCGTCCGGCCAGCACCAGCAGCCAGACTACGCCCAGCAGGATGAACGACAGCATTACCGCTGCCGAGCCGATGTCCTTGGCCAGCCCCGCGAGCACATGACGCTCCAGGCCGATGCGGTCCACCGTCGCCTCGATGGCGCTGTTGAGCAGCTCGACGATCAGAATCAGCAACACCGGAGCGGCCAGCAACGCGCGCTCGACGCCGCTGCGACCGAGCCACAGCCCGAGCGGCAGCGCCACGCAGGCGAACACGAGCTCCTGGCGAAACGCCGCCTCCTCGCGAAAGGCACCGACAAAGCCCTTTGCGCTGGAAGCGAAGGCCCGCAGCATGCGGCCCAAGCCCTGAAGCTTCTCGCGTTCCGTCACGTAGCCGGTTCCCGGTAGACCAGGTTCAGCTCGCGCGCCGCGCGCACGTCGTCCAGCCGCCGCACCGGCAGTGTATGCGGAGCCCCGTGCAGCTGCTCGGGGTCCTCGCGCGCCTCGCGCAGGATCTGCGCCATCGCATTGACGAATGCATCGAGTGTCTGCTTGCTCTCGGTCTCGGTGGGCTCGATCAGCAGGCACTCGCTGATCAGCATCGGGAAATAGGTCGTAGGCGCATGGAAGCCCAGGTCGAGCAGCCGCTTGGCCACGTCCATCGCGGTCACGCCGTAGTCCTGTTCCGCGCGCTTGAGCGTGATGATGAACTCGTGGCTGGCACGCCGCTGCGGATACGCGGCCTCGAAGCCGACCTGCTGCAGCCGCGCCGACAGATAATTCGCGTTCAAAGTCGCATACTCGGCGACCCGCCGCATGCCCTCGCGCCCGAGCATGCGCATGTAGACGTAGGCGCGCAGCAGCACGCCGGCATTACCGCCGAAACTCGTGAGCCGGCCGATCGACTGCGGCAGATCGCGCTCGCCGAGCCAGCGATACTGCGGCGCCTCGGCGCCGCGCTCGGCTGCCGGCTCGCGCGCGACGATCGGCAGCGGCAAGAACGGCAGCAGGCGCGCCGATACGCCGACCGCGCCTGCTCCTGGCCCTCCGCCGCCATGCGGCGTGGAGAACGTCTTGTGCAGGTTCATGTGGATCACGTCGAAGCCCATATCGCCCGGGCGCACCTTGCCGAGAATGGCGTTGAGATTGGCGCCGTCGTAGTACAGCAGTCCGCCGGCCTGGTGCACGATTCGCGCGACCTCCTCGATGCGCCGCTCGAACACACCGAGTGTCGACGGATTGGTCAGCATGATGCCGGCGGTCTTGGGACCCACCGCCGCACGCAGCGCCTCGAGATCGGCGTCGCCGTCCGCTCCTACCGCCACCTCGCGCGCAACGCAACCGCACATGGTCGCGGTCGCCGGATTGGTGCCATGCGCGGCCTGCGGCACGATGATCTCATCGCGCTCCAGATCGTCGCGTGCGCGATGATAGGCGCGGATCATCGCCACGCCGGCGAACTCGCCATGCGCCCCGGCCAGCGGACTCAATGCCACGCCGCGCATGCCGGTCACGGCCTTGAGCATTTCCTGCAGCTCGTACATGCAGGCGAGGAATCCCTGGCCTTGCGCTACCGGTGCCAGCGGATGGCGCCCGAGGAACTCCGGCATCAACGCCGCGGCATTGCAGGCCCTGGGGTTGTACTTCATGGTGCAGGAGCCGAGCGGATAGAAATGCGTATCGATCGAGAAATTAAGCTGCGACAGGCGCGTGTAGTGGCGTAGCGCGTCGAGTTCGCTGACCTCGGGCAACAACGGCCGGCGCTGGCGTCGCAAGCCGTCCGGCAGTGCATCCAGCGCCGAGCGTGCCGGGGCTTCCGGCCACTGTCCGCGCGCGCCGCGCCCGGGACGGGAATATTCGAAGATCAGCCTTTCGCGCAGCGCCAGGCTCATGTTCTTCAGGCCGCGCGCGCCGGCCGCAGCGCCTCGGTCAGCGCGCTCGCGTAGGCTGCGATGTCGGCGCCGTTCTTGGTTTCGGTCGCACACAGCAGCAGCGCCGGCCCGAGTTCGGGGTAAAAGTCCGCCAGATCGAGGCCGCCCTGGATGCCGCGCTGGGCCAATGCCGCGAGCACCGGTGCCACCGGCCGATCCAATGCCAGCACCGCCTCGTGAAATGTCGGCCGCGCGAACATGCGGCGCACCCCCGGCAGCACCGTCAGCGCAGCTACCAGCTCCGCGGTGCGCGCCATCGATGCCGCGGCGACGCGCTCCAGGCCTTCAGCGCCCATCAGCGCCAGATACAGCGTACCGGCCATCATCAGCAGGCCCTGGTTGGTGCAGATATTCGAGGTCGCCTTGGCGCGCCGGATGTGCTGCTCGCGCGCCTGCAGGGTCAATGAGAACCCCGGCCGGCCGTCAACGTCCACGGTAGCCCCGACAATGCGTCCCGGCATCTGCCGCACGTGCTGCATACGCGTGGTCATGAAGCCGAAGTACGGGCCGCCCGACGACAGCGGACACCCCAGCGGCTGGCCTTCGCCCACCACGATATCCGCGCCCTTTGCACCCCATTCTCCCGGCGGCTTGAGCAGCGCCAGCGAGATCGGATTGACCACCGCGATCACCAGCGCCTCGCGCGCGTGCGCCCAATCGGTCAGCGCATCGACCTCCTCGATCACGCCGAAGAAATTCGGCTGCTGGATCACCAGCGCCGTGAAGTCCTGCCCGTCGTGAGCCGTGAGCGCGTCGAGGTCAAGGTGGCCGCAATCGCGCGCATAGGGCACCGTATCGAAGATCAGGCCCTGATTCAGGGCCATCGTGAGCGCGACCGCGCGATAGTGTGGATGCAGGCTGCGCGGTAGCAGGATGCGCGCGGATTTCGAGCGCCGGTTGGCACGCACCGCCATCAGGCAGCCTTCCGCGACCGCGGTGGCGCCGTCGTACAGCGAAGCGTTCGAGACCTGCATGCCGGTCAGGCTCGCCATCATGCTCTGGTACTCGTAGATCGACTGCAGCGTGCCCTGGCTGGCTTCGGCCTGGTACGGCGTGTAGGCGCTGTAGAATTCCCCGCGCGTGATCGTGGACCAGACGGCGGCCGGAATATGGTGCTCATACGCGCCGGCGCCGAGGAAGCACAACGGTCGCCCATCCGCGCGTGCGCGCGCCGCCATCAGCTGCAGCACCTCGAATTCGCTCAGCCCCGTCGGCAGCTCATCCAGCGACTGCACCCGCAGCGCGGGCGGTATTTCGTCGAACAGGGCCTCGATGCTCGGCGCGCCGATGGCCGCGAGCATCTCGCGTTCATCGTCATCGGTGTGCGGAATGAAGGGCATTCGATCCTCTAGGCTTCAGCGGCGAGCACCTGGTAATCGTGCGCCGACAGCAGCGCCGAGTCGTCGCCCTGGGCCGTCGGCTTCAGGCGCATGATCCAGCCACGGCCATAAGGATCCTGGTTAATCAACTCCGGCGCCTCGGCCAGCTGCGCATTGATTGCGATCACCGTCGCGGCGACCGGCGCATAGATGTCGGAGGCCGCCTTCACCGATTCGACCACCGCGCAGGTCTCACCGGCGGCAAGACTGCGGCCCACCTCGGGCAGCTCGACGAATACCAGATCACCCAGCGCCTCCTGCGCATGGTCGCTGATGCCGATCTCAATGCTGCCGTCGGGCATCGACTTCAGCCATTCGTGGCTGCGCGTGTACTTGAGATCTTCCGGAATCTTGCTCATGAACCCCACCCCTCCCGAACGCCAAGGCGAACATATTTGTCGCGTCAAATCGATACCCGATCACGATTGACGATGAATCACCGGCCGGCCGTGGCGCACGAACGGCGGCCGCACGGTCAGCGCCGGCAACAGCCGGCCGCGCACCTCGACCTGTACCGACGATCCGGTTGCCGCCGGCACCCGCGCCAGCCCGATCGAGCGCGACAGCGTCGGCGAGAACGTGCCGCTCGTGACCTCGCCCTCGCCCACACCGGACACAATGACACGTTGATGGCTGCGCAGCACGGCCCGCTCATCCAGTACCAGCCCGACGCGCTTGTGTTCGCTGCCGCGTGCGCGAATCGCCTGGAGCGCCGCGCGGCCGATGAAATCGCGCTGCGTCGGCGCGAACGCCACGGTCCAGGCGAGGCCCGACTCGAGCGGATTGGTCGCCTCGTCCATGTCGTTGCCGTAGAGGTTCATGCCCGCTTCCAGCCGCAACGTATCGCGCGCCCCGAGCCCGCACGAGCGCACCCCGGCGGCGTTGAGACCCCACCAGAGTTTTCCCGCATCGCCGGCCGGCAGCATGATCTCAAAGCCGTCCTCGCCGGTGTAGCCGGTGCGTGCGACGAACCAGTCCCCGATCTGCGTGCCGAAAAAAGGCTGCAGCGCCATCGCCGCCGAAGCGGCCTCGGACGACATCTGCAAGGCGGTACGCTCGCGCGCCAGCGGACCCTGGACCGCCAGCATTGCCAGATCGCGGCGCACCAGCAGCCTGACGTCTACATTGGTGGCGTGGCTGCCGATCCAGGCGAGGTCCTTGTCGCGTGTTGCGGCATTGACCACCAGCCGGAAATGCTCGTCGGCAAGGTAATAGGCGATCAGATCGTCGATGACGCCGCCGTGCTCATTGAGCATGCAGCTATAGAGCGCGCTGCCCGCCTCCTTCAGGCGCGCGACGTCGTTGGCCAGCAGCCGCGACAGCAGCTCACGCGCGCGCGCACCAATCAGATCCACCACGCACATGTGCGACACGTCAAATACGCCGGCAGCGTTGCGCACCGCGTGGTGCTCCTCGATCTGCGAGCCGTAGGCGACCGGCATGTCCCAGCCGCCAAAATCAACCATGCGCGCGCCCAGGGCCACGTGCAGGTCGTATAAACAGGTATGCCTGCCCAGACTAGACTCCGCTCTGCGCCCGTTTTCTGCTCAAATCAACGGGTAGCGGAATCATAGCAGCGCCCGGCGCCTCGCCACTACGTTTGCCATTACAATAGGGACATGGTACGCAATCGCCACACTAGCCTGCCGGTCAGAGTCGCCGGCGTGACAATCGGCGGCCAGGCACCGATCGTGGTGCAGTCGATGACCAACACTGACACCGCCGAGGTCGAGTCCACCGCGCGCCAGGTGCAGCAGCTGGCTGCGGCCGGCTCCGAGCTGGTACGCATCACGGTCAACACCGCGGCAGCGGCAGCGGCCGTGCCGCATATCGGCGAGCGGCTGCAGCAGCTGCGCTGTACGGTGCCGCTGATCGGCGACTTTCACTTCAACGGCCATAAGCTGCTGCAGGAGCACCCCGCCTGCGCCGAGGTGCTCGCCAAGTACCGCATCAACCCGGGCAACGTCGGGCGCGGCAGCAAGCGCGACCCGCAGTTCGCGGAGATGATCGAGATCGCCTGCCGCAACAACAAGCCGGTGCGCATTGGCGTCAACTGGGGCAGCCTCGACCAGGATCTGCTACTGCGGCTGATGGATGAGAACAGCCGCAAGAGCGAGCCGTCTTCCGCGCAGGAAGTGATGCGCGATGCCATCGTGCGCTCGGCGCTCGACAGCGCAGAACGCGCGGTCGAACTCGGCCTGCCGCGCGATCGGATCGTGCTGTCGGCCAAGGTCAGCGCGGTGCAGGACCTGGTGGCCGTCTACACCGAGCTGGCGTCGCGCTGTACATTCCCGCTGCACCTGGGGCTGACCGAGGCCGGCATGGGCTCCAAGGGCATCGTCGCCTCCGCGGCCGCGATGGCGATCCTGCTGCAGCAAGGCATCGGCGACACCATCCGCGTCTCGCTGACGCCGGAGCCGGACGGCGATCGCACGCGCGAAGTCATCGTCGCACAGGAGCTGCTGCAAACCATGGGGCTGCGCTCGTTCACGCCGCTGGTGACCGCCTGTCCCGGTTGCGGTCGCACCACCAGCACCTATTTCCAGACCCTGGCCGATCGGATCCAGCGCCACCTGCGCGAGCGCATGCCAGGGTGGCGCAGCGTCTACGACGGCGTCGAGGACATGACCGTGGCGGTCATGGGCTGCGTGGTCAACGGGCCGGGCGAGAGCAAACGCGCCAACATCGGCATCAGCCTGCCCGGCACCGGCGAGCGGCCGGTGGCGCCGGTGTACGAGGACGGCGCCAAGACCGTGACGCTCAAGGGCGAGCGCATCGCCGAGGAATTCCAGGATCTCGTGGAACAGTACGTCGCGCGTACCTACACGCGCCGGGTTCAGAGCTGAAGGAGCCGCCACCATGACCGAACTGGTCGAACGCCGCTGCAAGCCCTGCGAAGGCAAGGTCGCCGCTTACACCGCCGAGCAGGCGAAGGCCGAGCTCAGGCAGCTCTCGGCCGACTGGCGCCTGATCGAGGACGGCAAGGCCATCAAGCGCGAATTTGCGTTGCGCGACTTCTACCGCACCATGAGCTTCGTCAATGCGCTGGCGCACGTCGCCAATATCGAGGACCACCACCCGGATCTCGAAGTCGGCTACAACTACTGCCGCGTGCGTTACTCGACCCATGCCATCGGCGGGCTGTCCGAAAACGACTTCATCTGCGCCGCGAAGATCGACCGTATCCCGACCAAATAAGCTGCGCGCGCCGGCAGGAGCAGGACGTTGCTGACCGAGCCCTCGAGGGCCGTATTCCTGAGCTATGCATCGCAGGACGCAGACGCCGCGCGGCGCATCTGCGAGGCGCTGCGCTCATCCGGCATCGAGGTGTGGTTCGACCAGAGCGAGCTGCGCGGCGGGGATGCCTGGGATCAGAAGATCCGCCAGCAGATCCGCGACTGCGCGCTGTTCATCCCGATCATCTCGGCGCACACGACCTCGCGACCGGAAGGCTATTTCCGGCTCGAATGGGGAATTGCCGACCAGCGCACGCAGATGATCGCGCGCAACAAGGCGTTCATCATTCCCATCTGCGTGGATGCGACGCCCGAGTCGATTCCGGATTTGCCCGAATCTTTTCTACGCGTGCAATGGACGCGCCTTGCCGCCGGCGCGACGCCGCCCTCGTTCTGCCAGCGCATCGCCACCCTTCTGGCAGGCGCCGGGCCGCCGGTCGCACCGCCAGCCGCAACACGCCCGCCGCCGCCAAATGAGCCGCCGCAGGCACCGGCGCTGGCACCGGTGCCGACGCAGCCGCAGAAACTCGGCCGCTGGATTGTGACCGCGGCAGCGCTGCTGCTGCTGGTCGGAGCGGTTGCTCTCAAGCCGTGGCGGTTCATCGCGGCCAAGCCGGCAGCCGATGCCACTGCAGAATTCGGCACCAATACGCGTGCCGCCGCGCCCGGTGCCGCCGCGCTGCTGGTCTCCCAGGGGTCCTCCGCCGCCGCTCCGGAGCGATCGATCGCGGTGCTGCCATTCACGGATATGAGCGAGAAGAAGGACCAGGAATACTTCTCCGACGGCCTGTCGGAGGAACTGATCGATCTGCTGACCAAGGTGCCCGATCTGCGCGTGCCGGCGCGGACCTCCTCGTTCTATTTCAAAGGCCAGCACGCAACCATCGCCGAGATGGCCAAAGCGCTCAGTGTCAGCCACGTGCTCGAGGGGAGCGTGCGCAAGGCCGGCAACACCATCCGCGTCACCGCGCAGCTGATTCGTGCCGACAACGGCTATCACCTGTGGTCCCAGACCTACGATCGTGACCTCAAGGATGTCTTCAAGGTCCAGGACGAGATTGCCGGCCGCGTGGTGGAGGAACTGAAGCTCACGCTTCCGACGGCGGTATCTGCCAGCGCCGAGCGTACCGGGAATGCGGCGGCTCACAGTCAGTACCTGCTCGGCAGGAAATTTCTCGATCAACCGACACCCGAGGGCTTCAAAAGTGCGGTCGAGTCGTTCAAGAGCGCGATCGCGCTGGATCCGGGCTACGCCGCCGCCTACTCGCGTCTCGCCCTGGCCGAAGGGAATCTGGCAGATTTGACCGGTGACCCGAGCGGCCTGACGCGCGCCACAGCGGCGGCCGAGCGGGCGATCAAGCTCGCCCCCGAAGCCGCCGACGGCTATTACGCACGCGCTTATCTGCGTTCCAATTTCCTCTGGGACTGGGACGGCGCGCGGGCCGATTACAACAAAGCCCTGGCCATTGATCCGAACAATTCCGACACGATCTTCGGCTACGGTGACCTGCTCGGCACCCAAGGGCAGCTGCCGGAAGCGCTGGTGCAGATGGACAAGGCGATTCGAATCGATCCGCTGGTCGCCAGGTTCTACAGTTTGCGCGCCCGGCTGCTGCTCGATACCGGTGACCTTGCCGCCGCGCGCGACGCCTATCAGCTGCTGCTGCGACTCAACCCGGCACACCCGCATGCGAATGTGGATCTGGCGATCATTGAGCTGCTCAGCGCCAGGCCCGAGCAGGCATTGGCTTTGCTGCAGCGTCCCGCGGCACCGGGGTGGCGACTGATGGGCAGCGCGCTGGTCGAATACTCACTGGGACATGCGCAGCAGTCACAGCAGGCTCTAGATCAGACCATCCACGATGCGGCGCAGTTCGCCGCCTATCAGATCGCCTCGATCTATGCCTGGCGCGGCGAGAAGGATCCGGCGTTCCAGTGGCTCGAGCGCGCCTTCACGCAGCACGACGGCGGCCTGACCGAAGTCAAGAATGACCCGCTGCTGGCGTCACTGCGCACCGATCCACGCTACCAGGCCTTTCTGGCCAAAATGAAGCTGACGCAGTAACCGCAACGGCCCGCGATGCGGTCAATGCCGCCTACGCGAGCGATGCACGCGCCAGGCGCGGCAACTCCCCGGCCGTCCCCAGAGCCTGGCGTGCGAATGCGCGCTTGAGCGCGCCGCTGCGATTGACCGCGCCCAGGCCACGATTGATCAGCCAGGCCGCCGGACCGGAGGCGCCAAAGCCGCTGTGGAACGCACTCATCGCCGCATCCATCAACAGATTGTGCGTGCGCCGCTGCTGCTCGTAGCCGCGCAACACCCGCAGTGCGCCCGGGTCTTCGCGCTGTGCGCTCGCGCCGGCCACCGCCTCGCACAGTGCTGCCGCGTCCAGCAACCCCAGATTTGCGCCCTGGCCCGCGAGCGGATGGATCACGTGCGCCGCATCGCCGATCAGTGCGCAGCGCGGCGCGACGTACGACTCAGCCGCCATGCTGCGCAACGCAAAGCTCGCCCGCTCGCTCGCAAGCGCCGTGGCGCCGAGCACGCCATCCAACGCCGCCTCCAGCCGCTGGTTGAATTGCGCATCGCTGCCATCGCGCAGCTCCGGCGCCTGGAGCTCATCGACCGACCAGACGATCGAACTGCTGCCGTCGAACAACGGCAGGAACGCGAGCGGTCCGGTGGACAGAAATCTCTGCCAGGCCGTGTTCTCATGCGCTCGCGTCGTGCGCACCGTCGCCACGATCGCAAGCTGCCGATAATCGTGGCTACGAACCGTAATTCCGGCGCACGCGCGCACCAGCGAGTGTGCGCCATCGGCGCCAACCAGCAGGCGCGCGCTCATGCCACGCCCATCGGTACATTCCAGGCTTGCGCCCTCGGGGCCGAAGGCAGCAGCCGCCAGTTGAGCGCTGATCAGCGTACCCCCGGCGGTGCGGAAGCTATCGATACAGGCGCGCAGCAGCGCACCGTTCTCGGCGATGAAGCCGAGATTCGGCTCGCCGATGTCGGCGGCATCGAAACACAGCGCGTCGGCGCCGGTGGCCGCGCTCGCCTGATGCCAGACCCGCATGCGCTCATAGGCGCAAAGCCGCGCCTGATCCAGCCGCGCCCAGGCCCCGGCCGCGCGCAGCACCCGCTCACTGGCGCGCGAGATGGCCACCACGCGCAGCTCCGGCGGCGCCTGTTCCGCCGCCGCCTGATACGCCGCCGCCGCGGGCAGCTCGCCGGCGAGCAGGGCGACGCCTTGCGGCTCGATGCCGGCGTGACGAACCAGCAGCGCGGCGGCACAGGCACCGGCCAGGCCGCCGCCGACGATCACGATGTCATAGGCCGGCGTCATCGCAGCAGCGGCAGGCCGCGCGACAGCCGCGGCAGCGAATCGCCGAAGCCCCAGCTCAGGCGCGACAGTGCGCGCTTGGCCGGCTGGCTCAGGTCGAACAGCAGCAACCCCAGATTGCGCGCCGCGATCGCCGCACCGCGCCGCGTGTTGAACAGCTTCACCAGCTGGTCGGTAAACATGATCATGCCGCCACGATCGGCGTCGCGTTGCCTGGCGAACTGTGCCAGCACGGCCTGCGCCCCGGGGTCAGCCGCGGTGGCAATGAGTTCGGCCAGCATGGCCGCGTCGCGTAGTCCCAGATTGAAGCCCTGGGCGGCCACCGGATGCAGCGCCTGTGCGGCGTTGCCGATCAGCGCCACGCGCTCGCCGGTGACGCCCTGTGCGCGCACCAGCGACAACGGGTAGCTGGCGCGCCTGCCGACCTGGAGCATCCGGCCGGCGCGCCAGCCGAAGCTGCGCTGCAGCGCCCGGCAGAATTCGCCGGCGTCGCAATCGCGCAGCGCCTGCGCGGCGTCGGGGGCCAGTGTCCACACCACCGTGTAGGCGCCATCGGCCAGCGGCAGCAGCGCCAGCGGCCCGGTGGCGGTAAAGCGCTCGAAGGCAACGCCTCGGGCGCTGTGGTCGGTCCTGACATTGGCGACGAGCGCGACCTGCCGGTAGTCGCTGCTACTGGATTCGATGCCGGCCGCCTGCTTGACCAGCGAATGCGCGCCATCGGCAGCCACCACCAGCCGGGCAAGCAGCGGGCCATCATCGCCATGTTCTGCCTGGACCGAGAGCTGCGCCCACTCCGGCGCAATCCTGACCGCAGCCACGCGCGCCGGACTGCGCAGTTCGATCTGCGGCGAGCGCCCGAGCGCGCGCCACAGCACCGCGCCCAGGTGCCGGTTGCTGACTACGTAGCCAAAGGCGGCCAGCTCATGTTCGGCGGCGTTGAGCCGCGCAAAGCCGAAGTGGCCGGCGTCGGACACATGGATCTCGCGTATCGGCGCTGCGGCGGGCGCGATCTCGTCCCACACCCCAAGCGTCTGCAGGATCTGGCGCGCCCCGTTGCCCAGCGCGGTGCTGCGATCATCGAAGCTCGGCTGCAGGTCGCTGCCCGCGACCACAGCCTCGATCAGCGTGACCTTCAACCGCGTGCCGGCCAGTGCCAGTGCCAGGCTCGCCCCGACCATGCCGCCACCGACGATCGCGACATCGCAGCGCCCCGCCCCCGGCGCGCTCACGCCGCGGCCATCAGCGCTTCGATCTGATCCGGCTCCTTGGGTGCATCGTCGGTCAGTACCTGGCAGCCGCTGCGCGTGACCACCACGTCATCCTCGATGCGCACACCGATATTCCAGAAACGCCTCGACACGCTGCGCGTGCCGGCCGCGATATAGATTCCCGGCTCCACGGTCAGCGCCATGCCGGGCTCGAACACCCGCCATTCATCCCCCACCTTGTAGTCACCGACGTCGTGCACGTCCATGCCGAGCCAGTGGCCGGTGCGATGCATAAAGAAAGCCTTATAGGCGCCGGAACGGATCAGCCCCGGCAGCGACCCCTTCAGCAGGCCGATGCGCTTGAGCCCCTGGGTGATCGCGCGCACCGCGGCCTCGTGCGGCTGGTCCCAGGAATTGCCGGGCTTGACCTTGGCAATCGCCGCGCGCTGCGCCTCGAGCACCACCTCGTAGACCGCCCGCTGCTCGCTGCTGAAGCGGCCACCGACCGGATAGGTACGGGTGATGTCAGAGGCGTAGTAGTCATACTCGCAGCCGGCATCGACCAGCAGCAGATCGCCATCGTTGAGGCGCGCACTGTTGTCGCGGTAGTGCAGCACGCACGAGTTGGCGCCACCACCGACGATCGGGTGGTAGGAGATATCCGCGCCGTGACGATTGAACTCGTGCAGCAGTTCGGCCATGACCTCGTACTCCATGCGTCCGGGGCGGCAAAAGCGCATCGCGCGCACGTGCGCGCCGGCGGCAATGGCGCCCGAACGGCGCATCAGGCTCAGCTCGCCGCGGCTCTTGAACAGGCGCATGTCGTGCAGCACATGATCCAGGGCCACGAACTCCTGCGGCGGGTGCGCACCGCTGCGCGCCTGGGCGCGCAGCGTATTGACCCAGCCGACCACCCGCTGGTCGAACTCCTGGTTCAGGCCCATCGTGTAGTACACCCGCGAGCACTTCTCGAGCAGGCCCGGCAGGATCTCATCGATGTCGGTGATCGGAAAGGCGTCGTCGGCGCCGTAGTCCTTGACCACGCCGGCCGGACCTGCACGCTGGCCATCCCAGATCTCGCGCTCGCGGTTGCGTTCGCGTACGAACAGGACGTATTCCGCCACCGCGCGCCCGGGGATCAGGACCGCCACCGCCTCCGGCTCATTGAAGCCGGTCAGGTAATAAAAATCGCTGTCCTGCCGGTAGTTGTACTCGACATCGTTGTTCCGCTGCCGCGGCGGGGCGGCCGGCAGGATCGCAATTGAATCGCTGCCCATCAGGCGCATCAGTTGCGTACGCCGGCGTGCGAATTCGCCTTTCACTGGATCGGCCATGAGTACCTCGGTGACGGTTGCTGCAGTCTAGTGCAGGACGTGTCCTGGCGGGATGTGCCGCTCGCGCAACGGCTCCAGCTCGTCGAATACCAGTTGTACGCCGACACGGACGAACTCGGTCAGTTCCGCCAGCGCGGATTCATTGGCTTCCTCGCCGTCGGTCGCATCGACGCCGGCGCGCGTGATCTCGGTCAGGTCGCGCACGATTTCGCCGAGTTCTCCCGGCAGGCGCTGCGGGTCGGCGGTGCCGCTGGTACCCAGTCCATACAGGAAACCGGTGCACCAGGAGGTCAGCGCCTGGGTACGCTCCTCGATCGGGGCGTCGTCCCCGGGAATCAGCAGGTCGAAGTCCATGCCGCGACCCGCCAGAGCCGCCACCGTTCCCTCATAAAGAGTCTGCAGTACCGGATCGGCGTCTCCGCCGCCAGTGCTTCCGTCCGGCAGTATCTCTGCCAGCCAATCCTCCAGCCGGTATGGGACCAGCGCACATAATGCCCCGGCGAGGGTACCATGCGCTTCGGCCGGATCGGCCAGCGCGTGCGATGCGGCCAGCGTTCGCTGGATTTCGGAGTAATCATGATACGTTGGCACGCCAAAATGGTATTGCAGCCTTCGTATCGACCGCAACCTTCATCAATACACCACCAATCTCATTGACCGATGTGTCTGCGCGGAACTATAGTTTTGCCATGGCAGAAGCAAAGAGTAACGGGGCGTTCGATCTGGAGCTCAAACGGCTCGAGAAACGCGTCGATGAACTGCTGAACACCGTGCAGCAGATCAAGGAAGAAAATCGTGCGCTGCGTCAGCGGCAGGAAACGCTGGCCGCGGAAAAGACCTCGCTGCTGAATCGCAGCGAGCAGGTGCGCACGCGCGTCGAGGCCATGATTGGCCGCCTCAAGGCGATGGAACACAGCGCATGACCGAGTCGCGCGATGCGATCCGCCCCCTGAGCGTGCGCATCCTGGAAAAAGAATACATCGTCGCCTGCGGCCCGGATGAGCGCACCGACCTGCTCGACAGCGCCGAGATCCTCAATAAGAGCATGCGAGAGATTCGCGACAGCGGCAAGATCGCCGGCCTCGACCGGATTGCGGTCATGGCAGCGCTCAACCTGGCACACGAAGTGCTTAAGCTTCGCGCCCGCGATACCGGTGCCGACCACGACACCGGGCACCGCATCAAGGCGCTGCGCGAGCGAGTCGAATCGGCGCTGGAAAAAGGACAACAGCTCGAACTGTGATCGAAGTCTGCGGAACCGACCAAGCCTTAGGACAGTTGCCGGAGGTTTGGTGTACAGTGGCTACAAGCGTCGCCTGCGGTGTTCGATAATCGGGCTGGGTTACCTCTCGACCCTAATTGAAACACCCAAGGGATCGATAGCCTTGCTGACAGCACTGTGCAGGTCTGCCATGCAGCAGAAAGCCTTACCTGTCGCAGGTGATCCCACTTGTTGCTCCGGTCGAGAGCAACGGTTCGTACCGGCATCTGCGGGTGACGCCCCTGAATTCCCTCGCCCTTAGCGCGGCCCGCGCCGCACCCGGGCCCGAGGCGCGCCGCGACCTCAGGCGCCGGCTGCGCAAGCGCCGCGCCGAACTGACACCGGCGCAGCGCGCCGCTGCCGCGCGCGCCATCACCACGCACATCGCCGCCACCCGCTGGCTGCGTGGCGGACGTAGCATCGGCCTGTACGTATCGATCGGCGCTGAAGTGCCGACCGACGCATTGCGCGCTCTGGCGGCCAGGCGCCATTGCCCGGTATATCTACCCAGCATCGTCGATTACCGCTACCACCGCATGGTGTTCGCGCGCGACGAAGGTGCACTGCCGTCGATCAATCGCCTTGGCATCCCTGAACCCGCCGCCCTGCGGATCATCCCGGTGCGCGCGCTGTCAGTGGTGCTGCTGCCGACACTGGGATTCGATCGTCACGGCACACGCCTGGGTACCGGCGGTGGCTACTACGATCGGATGTTTGCCTATCGGCACCATCGGCACAGCTGGCACCGGCCACTGCTGGTCGGTATCGCCTTTCAATGCCAGCTAGTGCCGGTGGTCGAGCGCAGCAGCCATGACGTACCGCTGGACGCGGTAGTCACCGAAGATGGCATTTCGATATTCAGCGCCGCAGCCTGGTAGAGGCGGGCAATGCAGCATTGGCTCCTCAAGACGGAACCCTCGACCTTCGGCGTCGATGACCTCGCAGCCGCGCCTCGCAAGACCACCAGCTGGGAGGGCGTACGCAATTACCAGGCACGTAACTTCATCCGCGACCGGATCAGCAAGGGCGATGAGGCCTTCCTCTATCATTCCAGCTGCGCGCTGCCGGGCATCGTCGCGATCGTGCGGGTGGTACGCGCGGCCTATCCCGACCCGAGCGCCTTCAACCGACGTGACCCGCACTTTGATGCGGCCAGCAGCAAGCAGGCGCCGCGCTGGTTCACCTTCGAAATACAGCTGAAACGCCGATTGAAACGCGTCATCGCACTGTCGGAGCTGCAAGCGCACGCGCACCATGAGTTGGCCTCGATGATGATTCTGCGCGGGGGTAATCGCCTCTCGGTCACGCCGATCGAGGACGCGCATTGGCAATTCATCCTCTCACTCGAATGATGTGGACCGAGGTGTGAGGCAGATCACAGTGACGCGCGCCCCTACTCGCTTGCTTGTAATTTTGCAACGCGTGTATATACTCGGGCCCCGGACTAACCTGACATGGAGATATAGTCATGGCGAAAGCAAAGAAGAAGGCCAAAAAGAAAGCTTCGAAAAAGAAGTAAGGCCTTCATATACGGCGGGCT
>Ga0210394_10000880_pt1 | contig 54422 bp, 76 predicted proteins | sample IncBWC12MmetaG_FD_160121 | JGI IMG/M metagenome (GOLD analysis project Ga0210394, IMG submission 160121) | Forest soil microbial communities from Barre Woods Harvard Forest LTER site, Petersham, Massachusetts, United States - Inc-BW-C-12-M | ecosystem: Environmental > Terrestrial > Soil >...
ACTGCTGTAAGCCGGTAATGAGTTGGTTCTGGACCGTTTCGGTATGCGTCCCTGAATTGAACGAGTACGTGCTGTCCGCTCCAAACGCTCCAAGATTCCTAAACTGCACTTCTGTAGTTGAGCCAGCAGGAGAGCCACTGACTGTTGCGCATACCCATGACGACCCATTCCACTGCTCAACCTGCCCGTTAGAGCACGTCGTAAGCAGGCTAATATTCAGACTGCCAGACGAGCCACCGCCTTGAAGACCAGACGCCCCTCCAGTCAATACCGCCGTGACCGTGCCATTCGTTCCACAATTCCACGCTGAGCCTGTCGATACTAGCGTCTGAGTATTCGGGCATGTGATGACTGCGATAGGCACCGACCCAGGCCCGCTTCCGCCTCCTACCAAGCCAATGCCTGCCGTGATGCCTACGATTCCCCCGCCTCCACCTCCCGCCGGTGGCAGGACTGGCGCTACAGCGTGAAGTTGGGAAGAAATATCCATCGCACCGCCAGTAATCGTTATCAGCGCCGTGCCACAGTATTTTCCTGTCTGGTCGCAAAAGTCGATTTCCCACTGCGATGGAGTAGGAGTCACAACGTTGTTGTCCGCCAAGCGCATTGTGAACTTAGCGAACGAATCGCAGCGGATGCCAGCAAGGTTGCCTTGAAAAACCGAGCCTGCAAGCAGGTATGGGCCAGGAAGGGATGACTGCCCAATGAAACTCGCACTAACAGTGCAGCCCTGAAAAAGCGCTCCTGTGGGGTCAGTGATTTGAGCGCTTACTTGGACGAACTGGCTCCACGCCGCCGTGCTGAGTAGCAGAACCAGCAGAAGCGAGATTGCGAATAGGCGTTTCAATGGTTTACCCAATTCGTGCCATTGCAATACACCGGGATATGCACCGTGCCACCAGCGGCCACTATTGCATTGTAAACAGGCGCAGCCGCCGCATCGCTGACTGCATTGAATGTCCCCTCTGCACCAGCGTTGCAGGTAGGAAGCGTTGCGACGGTTGGGATAACAGAGAGTTTTATAGGTCCAGCGAAACTCGTGCTTCCGTCAGCATTGAAATTCGTGATTTTCAGTGAACCGCTGGAATTGTTGATGAGTTGCAATCGGCCATTCAGCGTTCCAGCACCGTTAGGATCGGGCTTTAGACAGATGTCCACAGTGGGCAGACCGGCAGCCGTTCCAGCACCCCAGCACACTGGCACGCTGGCCTTTTGGTCAAAGGTGAAGTTTGAGATAGGTGCGCTGATGCCGCTGTTCCGTTTAAAGGACCAGTTACGCAACAGGACAGTCCCTAGCACACCCGCCCCCGTACCCTGTCCGCCTGAAGGAACGCCTACAAGTACGCCATCATAGTGGTAAGAAACATTCAGTCCATCCAGAGCGAAGCACGATGGCGAAATTGTGCAGTACCAATCCGTGCGCGTGACCTGAAGATTTCTGACGCTTCCAATACCGCCTGTATTAACAGTCAACCCAGGCACGAACAGGCCGTCAATAATACTTTCGTTTCCACCCCCAACGTACTTAGTGAAACCTGCCCAAGTTGCACCGCCCGAAGTGGTCTGTGTGCCCCATGCAGGCTCCACAATGTAACGCGAAGTTGCGTCAGGCGAAGCAGTTGTTATCGTGTTGAAGTCCGTAACCCATCCCGCCGTGCAGGTAAATGTCGTAGCCGTGTTCGAGGTGACCACGCAGTATTGATTCGCGCCTGTGCCGGAAAGCACGGAGACATACCATCCAATCCATGCGTTCACCGTCAAACCGCCAACCGAGTCTACTAAAGTAGTGGCGCTGCCACTGCTTGCAGATAAAGGCGCGGCAGGCTGCCCTAGTCCACTCAACGCGCCGGAGACTGTAATTTTGTAATAGACTCCATGACCTCCAGCCTGCGAGCCTTGGATGACCTGACCAACAGCTGGACTGGTGCCAGGATTCCCGAGGAACGCCGCCTGGTCTACGGTGAAACTGTTCTTCACGTAAAACGCGCACGATCCCCCAAAAAGGAACAGGCTCTCAGAACGAACGTCGTCAATCTCCACTCCCCCGCCAGCCGGGACGCTGGTTGCAAATATGTCGTATCCCGTTTGTGTGTTGAATCCATTCTCAAACGTCGTGCCATCTATTTTGAGCAGCCCGCCTCCGAAATCCTCGATGCCGTAAGCAGTGCAGCCTTGCACGTCCCCGCCAAACCATGTGATAGCGACTGCGTTGGTGGCTATTGTGGTGGCTACGCCGCCAGAGCCGGAGCCGATCATGTAGCAGGCTTCGGTAAATCCGCTGGCCAGGTTGTTGTGGAAATAGATGTTCGACCCTTGCGCCCCTCCACCGGCAGGAGAAACTTGAAAGCCAATTGCTGCCAATCCGCCGCCTTGCCATGCGTTACGATGAAAGTCTATGAATTGTGTAGATAAATCGGCTCCCTGCGCTCCGGTGTAATCCATTATCACCAGAGGGTGAGCTATATCCTGAGCCACGGTAGAAGACCATGCGAAATCCTCAAATACTCCGTAAGATACGGATTGTCCATTGAACAATGTGGTATTTACTGTTGTTTCGTTTAGCCCACAGGCAGCACGCTGTGAGCACGTCCATTTGAATCCGTTCATGTGGTAAACGTTCAGGGTTCCATTCACGTTGTACAAGCCAGAAAAGTGCAACTCGCGGTTGTAGTTATTCAACGTGCTCCCGTTGACTCGATTTGTGCCATACGCTCCATTGATAGCCGCTTGCAGCGCAGGGGTGTTAACCGCAGCAGTCGCAACAGGTGCAGCCCCCCACCATTCGGGAAATACCTTATCGATTGCGGTGTTGTTGGTTAGGTCAATGGTTCCTTGACCTGGGTTGGCATTGTAGAAAATCTGTTGCACTGGACTGATAATCGTGCCCTGAATGTTTATCTTGGCCGAGGTCGGTATCACTGAGATGATGCTGTAGGACCAGTACCTATTGAGGGGGATGCTGGCTGGATCGTCGGTGATTGTCTGCGTTGCAGATTGCGCTCCACCGGGAGATACGAGTCTGTATTCCGCGCACAGAGATTCCCCGTAGCCATTGACGGGCTGGGTTTGTCCTCCCACGCTTCCCGCCGCTCCTGCTGGCTGGGTATATCCAGTCCCCTGTGTGCAAGTTTCGTTCTTGTAGGTTTGCCCGCCGTAACCAATGAGAAGCGCCCCGGTAGTAGTGGTCACTGGCCCCGCAGCCATAGTGAGGGTTCCAGCACCCCTGTTTTCGTTCGCGTTAACCCCTGCGTCTAATCCGACAATTGGTCCCATGCCGGAAATTTCCCACGCAATGCAGGAATTGGCTACGGTTGCCACAAGGGGAAGAGTTACGGTGACCGTACCGCCGGTTATGTTGGAGGCAGCCCAGCTTGTATTGACGCTGGTAAGATTGTATCCCTGTTGGAGAAGTCCAGAATACCGATTGCCGCCTGTGTCGGTTGGAGGAGTAAGCAGCAGCGAGCCGGTATAGTAGTGGTTCTCCATGAAGATAATGGCGTTGCCAGCGGTGGTTCCCGTAAGCGTCACGGAACAACTGTTCGTCAAAACCGCTCCATTAACAATTCCACTGCCTTGCACGAAACCAGCTCCTCCAGGAACCGTGGAACTATTTATCGCTTTCAAGCCGCCATTTTGAGAGAACTGCAATGTTACGTTTGAGGGAAACGCGATAGATGAAAGTGCGCTTATTCCAGTGAACAACAACGTCGCAGGATTACTTCCTATAGCGGTTAAGGCCCGAACTACAGCAGGGGCATCGTCGGTGGTGCCATTTTGAACCGCTCCATAGTCCCTAACGTCAAACACTGGCTTCACCTGATACACTGCTGGCTGATTCACACCGTTAGAAACTAATGCCGAGCCATTTGCGACGCCAGTTGGTAAACCTCCACCTCCTCCACCCGAAGTACACGCAAGGGCTGGAATACTCCCCGTGATGCTTTGCGTTGCCCCGCTGATGGTCAGAGTCGTATTGACGCACGTCGTCAAATCCTTCGCACAGACATCAAATCTCCACTGCGAGTTGGTAGCAGACAGTTTTGTGTTGTCCGCCAATGGCATGCTGAATGCTCCATTTGCATCCAGTGTTTGCTCCACGGGAGTTGGAGGCGGCGTCCCACTGGAATTGAATGTCTGCCCCGCAGGAGTCAAATTGGCAGTTATTTTACCGCCAGAACAGCCCGCTAAAACCCCGCTCACAGTCGTGTACTGACAGAAGGCCGTCAGCGGGAACAGCAACACGAATAGGAGCAGAAGTCTCATTCAGCTCACGTACAGCACGTCAACAATGTCATTCTGTGTTCCAGCTACCCACCAATCGAAAAGATTCGTCGCATACACTGCCACAGGGCCAGAATTGATTGAGCCGCCTGCCGGTCCCGCCGCGATTCTTATGCCATTAGTCGCAGTCACGGTGCTGTCACCGATTGTCATGGTGTGCGCGGCGTTGTTCTGAATGATGATTTGACGGCACGGTACGGAAGTCGCGCTGAACTGCGTTGCAGCGGCTCCAATCGTTATCTGTTTCAGGATGACTGCCATAAAATGTCCTCATTCCTTGCTGCCACTTTCCACGACTGAACGCACCAGCGAACCAGCAAGCGGCTCTCCTATCTTTGCGCCTGCGTAGCCAAGCGGGAGAGGGTGGCCAATGCCAGCCAAACCAGCACTGTAGCCAGCGAGTTTTCCGCTAACGTAGCCGATACCTAAAGCTCTCTCTCTCCACCTCATAGCCTTGGCGTATTCTGCGTTCGCTCGCTTGAATACCGTATCCACCCCGTAGGGCTTGAACGCCTCAACCGTAGCCCTATCGAGCGCTTTAGCCATGTCCTTTGAAAGACGGTGCATCTTGCCGCCTTTTTTCCCGAAATCATCCCACGGAACAGCCTCATTAATCGCTGTTTTGAAGTCCTGAGACGCCCTGTAATCTAGTGGCATCATTGGGCTTCCAGGAGTGTCTATGGCGGCGTTAGGCTGACCCGGAATGCTCGTAGGCGCACCTTTGGACCGACTTTCGATCCACTCGATGAACTTGTTTATCGGAGGCGGGATGCTGAACCCTTTCTTTTCCAGCAATTTTGCCTTCTGCGCGATGGCATACGCTTCAGAATGGTCAATAGGAACGTCACCATAGGCGCTAGAAAGCCGTTTGTACGCCTCTACGGCCCTCGTATGGCTTCCAATGAGAGAACCGGGCTTGGTAGCATCCACAGGTGCCGTAAAACGCTTTCCAGCAGTCTCCGTAATCGAACCTTCCTCGCCTCCCGGCATGTAAAATGCCGCCGCATCGCCAACGAGATTTGATGGAGGTTCTTTTCTGGCTAGTCGTCCGGGGAGTCCAAACGCGGAGACGTTGTAATAGCTCTGGGCCAGTTTTCCGACCAAATCGGTTACGTCCCGAGGGACAGCCATCATCATGCCCTTAACGTCTCCCTTGTCCCGCGCTTCCTTGAATCGAGCACGGCTCTCCGTCAGGAACTGGCCCGGCATGTCGGCCATTGCATCGAAGTTTTGCCCCATGCGGTCCAGAATCTTGCTAGTTTCGGACTTCTGCGGCCCAGCGGGAGTAGTCGGAGCCGCTTTTGCTGGTTCCTGCTTAGGTGCAGGTGTAGCGTCTTGAGCCAGAACCTTGCCGTAGTCGGGATACTTCGCCAGAATCGACTGCACTAGCTTGTCGTCAGGGATAGAGGCGTACTGCGGATATTTCGTCTTGATCCGCTTGGCAAACTCCGCTTTAGACACGGTTTCCGGCATTTACTTCCCCAACACCCCCAAGGGGTCAGCAAACGAAGGCGCTGCTTCCTGTCCCAATGATTCCTTGGCTTCATCCACAATTCCCTGAAGAAAAATGGCCTTCTCGTACAACTGCTGCGGAGTGTCTGAGGGAGAAGGAAGATGCTGTTTGATGGTTTCAAACGTGTACTTACTCCGACCAATGATTGACCACGGACCAGCACCCATAATTTGTAGGGCAGCGGCAGTTTTTATCAAATCGCCAGAGAGCTTTTCAGGAGCTACGCCACGGTTGTAGCCAAACATACGAAGATGTTGCATCAAGGCAGAGTGATTCCCGAATACCCAATCATTGTCCGTTTCCAACCCAGCGTCTTCGATGATTTTCTTTAACTGTCCCACCTTCGGCTCAATTTGGCGGACCACGTCTGCTAGGGCAGTCTCTTTCGCATTGAGCTTGCGCTTGGCATCCATCTTGTTCTCGCGCATGTACGTGGCTATTGCACCGCGCTCTTTGGTCGGGAAGTCTTTTAACGTGGCAAGGCCGGATTCAATATCTTTAGCCTTGTCCGCTATCGAACGCGCATCTCCACTCCCTGTCCCTGCACCACGAGCCGCCAATTTTCCGATGATGTCACTCTGAATCGGCTTCTTCGTCGGGTCCTTGGACATGTAGACGAATCGCCCTTTGCTGTCCTGCTTAATCTCGTAGTCCGATTCAGGCTTGTCCTTGAAAAACAGTTTGTCGGTAATCTCTGGACTAGGGTCCTTGCCGTGAATGGTTTTGTACTGACGAACGAATTCCTTCAGCGGATCGTCTACTTCCCCTTCGGGAAGGTCAATCATCTTTGCCTGATCTGGGTCCCAAAAGCGCTGGAACTTCTTGCCGCCTTCGGTGTACGACTGGCCCATAGCAAGCGGTCTGCGAGCCGCCAGTTTCTCTAAGAAGAAGCGCTGCTGCTGTAGATTGGCTTCATCCTGTGCTCGCTTGTCGGCCAATTGGCGCAGAACCATCTCTTTGTCGGCACGTTCGCTGTCTTGGCGAAGTACGCCAGCTTTCCCGTAAGACTCTCCGAGTTGGCCCAACGCGCTAGCGAACGCGGACATTTTCTACTCCACTTTCTCCTTTAGGCATATCGCGCATTTTCCCTGAAGCGTGTAGCCAAGTGGATGACTACAGTCCACTCTTGCGCGTCTCATGCGGTCACGCATTTGCTCCGTCGCTGCCATCTCAAACACCGCCAAGCCTACGACTTGGAGAATTACCAGCAGAACAAATACTGGTACCACCAGCGCAATGAGACTTAGTATTCTCATACAAGCGGTTTCCCAAGATATTCCATTTGCTCCCGCAACTGCCAGCCAAGGGCTATGGCTCCGAGCACTGTCGATTTTGCCGAATACTCCTTTGGCGACTCGTAGATTCTTTTTATGTATTCCGACTCAGCAAACAGCGCAAAAAGTTCTGACGCACGGTGAGGGTCTTCTACTTGAACCATCTCAAAAGCTTTGTCTATTGTCTCAGGATAAATATGCAACACTTGTCCCATCATTTCCTCCTAAGTTAACTCCCCCACACTGGTACAGAACTGGACATGGAATCGGGATTGAAAATGTCCGTAGGAAATGGGCTGAACGCGCTCGACGGTAAGCCAGTTGGCGACATACCGGGAGACGACCCATCGTTACCGAGATTTGTTCCGGGAGCGTAGTTTGAACTGTAATCCACTCCCGGTGCTGGCTTCTTGTTGAGCGCCTGCATGAGCATGAACAGCGGCATAGACGTATCTGCGGTCGGTCCTGCCGTTTGCGGCATGATTCCGAGCGAGTTCATTGCTGCTTGAATCGCCATCTGCTGCTCATTCTGCTGGTATGGTGCTAACGCTTGTGCGTACACGTCGGCGCTGATGGTTGGAGAAGAGGAGAGGCCACGTTCCCCCAACGCAGCCTGCACCTGGTTCTCCACCCCGCTCGTCAGACCCTTGCTCAAGGGCTGCTCGAAACCGGAGATGTACTTGTTCATCTTGGTAGGGTCTTTGGACAACGACTCCAGAAAGTTCTGGCGCTCGTTCGTCTTGCGCTGATTGAGCCAGTTTCCTAGAAAGCCTGCTCCAGCCGCTCCAGCAGGGATAATCTTGCTGGCGTTTTGGCCGATAAACGAGAAGATTGACATGATTTGTTCCATAATGTCTCCTATGCCAGCGAAGGCTCTGCGTTCGACTCTCCGCTGTTGAATAATCTCCTGATTGCATCCGTCAACCCGCCCCCAGACGGCCCACTAGACGGTGACACGCCGCTGAATACCCCTTCCCCGGTCAGTCCCGGAGCACCACCACCACTGGCTCCACCCCCGCTATACAGAGTCCTCTGTGCCTCCCCCAGACTTCCGGGATTTCCTGTCAGGGAAGCGACCATTTGCGAGAAGGATTCCTGCGTCAAGTCTCCGCCAACCTGTCCTTGAAGACCGGGAGCAGCTGCTTTGAACGCTTCTTGCTTGGTGAGTTGGTCTTGCTGCTGTGTGTGTAGTTGCTGCTGCCGGAGCGAGTCTTGTTGCTGCTTGAGGTTGCTGGAGGGGCTGAACGTCCCTGCTAATTGCAGGCCAGTCGTGGTAGCGGCGGTAGCGGCTGGAATAATCCACGGCAATGCAGCGACAAACCACGGCATAATTAATACCCCGTTTCCGTTGTACCGAACGCCCACGCACCGTAGGACGGCAGCAGCATTCCACCATGCTTTTGCACGATTCGCATGAGCTTCACTTCCTGCTTGTTGCAGTCATCCAGAAACAGCATAAATCCCATACAGCCACGCTCTTTAGCTTCCGCCAGTATTCGTCGGTAGGCTAACATGACCCAAGACTTAGGAGCACTCGGGATGGCGGTAATCCGAAAAAGAAAAAGTATTCCATGCACGTTAGCGGCGAGCACCTGACCAACAATTTCCCCCTCGTATTCCGCGACCCACTGCCAGTTGTAGTCAATCGGGAAAAGGTCAAGACTCCCCATCAACTCAGGTGGCAACGTCTCGCCCTCTTCCCTGTTGCGAATTGTGATTGTGCTCAGCATTTCAGCTTATGACGAGCGCAGCCCCGACTGGCTTCTCCACAACTTCATGGTCAACACTCGAGATTTCCGTTGGCCCGACAATCGACAGCGTAGCGTGGAAGTTCTCTATCGTCCTCATCAAGTCCACGCGAGCCTCAAACTGGTTCGCTCCCAACGGCCTTATCCCTGCCGTAATCGTCAAATCATCACTCCCGTTGTAGGTTGGAATCACGCTGACGAACGGGTTCGATGACACGCCACGAATCACCAGCCGCCTGAAGAACGTTCTCTGGCTTCCACCTTCCGCGTACACTTCCGCAGTCCTGAATCCGCCCCGAACTTTGCCATCCACTGCACCAGCATTGACCGCTCCTGAGTCCCAATCTTGGTCCCCTGCCTGCCAGCGTCTCGTAGCTCCATCTGAGTACCCTGCCATGACGGTAATTGGGATGGTTCCTACCGCCCTAATCTGCTTCATCGTGGAAATCAGGAATGGCAGGTCAACTATGGCCCAAGCCTTCAGAACCAAGTCGTAACAAAACACGCGGCTTAACGCCCCACCAGCAGAAGCCGGAGCGCCTGCGGTCGTTGGAGTCGCATTCGTAATGCTGACTTGTGTCACCGAGCCTAGGACCGAGACGTAGTACGATTCTCCCCCTGGAGATGAGCCGATATAGACTCGCCACGTAACGAACGCCCCAGCATTCGGGAAAGTGACCAGCAAGTATTGCGACTGGTTGAGAAACGCCCCGATGAGCACCTTCTGCTCCGCAGTAATCGTGGCACTGCCGTCACTGTTCATGCCTTGAACTTTTATGTAATAGATTCCATTGGTGAACACAGGCCCAGAAGTCCTGACTCCCTGAGCCGTGAACGGGTAATTGGTCGATGAGGCATTCGTTCCCTGAATCGGACACGCGCAAACGTACATTGGCGGGTTGGCTACCTGAGCGCCTTTCGAGAACCATGCAAAGTTCCAATCCACAGGAACAATATCCGGCTCCCCGCCGAAGATGTAGGGCCTGACTTCCTCACTCACCACCTTGTCGTAGAGTCCATCAAAGATGGCAAAGCCCAGATGCGTCAGCCGAATCAGGCCAAAACCGGGAAGATACTGAATGGATCGGCCAGCAGAGCACCCCATATCAGTCTGAGCCTGCTGAATCGAGAAGTCTGCCGCCCCAAACACGCCATTGGTGACGTAGGTGCTAAAGTCCTTAAATACAGCAAGTTGGTTCGTGGTAGGAATCCCTGCCGCCGCCACGGCAAACGACTTGATGCCTGAAATCTGCTGCCCATCGTCTCTAGCAACTTGAGCCGCATTCAGCGGATTCCATGAATTCGGGTTGTTGGCATCCGACATTCGGATAGCCGACGGCCCGTCTAGTTGGTCAGCACTGATTTGTGGAGCCGTATTCGCTACCCAAATCGACCCTGCATAGACTTCCACATGCGCTGCCCCACGCGGAGGCGGGGAAGTAGAAACCTGCCCTGCGTTCTTCCAGATGATTGTTGACCCTGCACCATCCCCAACGGTCTTATTCAGCGTGGCAGGCCACGTAGGCGCTGCTGTGGGGTTAGTTAAACCGCCTTGGACGGCGGTAAAAACGTAAGCAGTGCCTCCCACGGTCGCCTGAATCGAGTCGCCTTGGTTGAAAGCCAAATTAATCGCCCACGCTGGATAGGTAGCCGTGAACGTGTTGACGATTTGGATGGTATTCGCGTTCGTCCCGTCAGAAGTGAACGGAGACAGGCCATTTCCCAAGGCCAGAAACATCAGATTGGCGAACTGGATGATTTGAGGAATCGGGCTGATATTGCCTGTGATTCCTCCAGCCGGCGTAGGTGGCTGATTCCCGCTGGTTGGAGGGTGTGCCCCGCCTCCTCCTCCCCCGTATCCCCCTGGAGTATTGTCCTTGGGAGGAAGCCAATCCGCAGGGAAGGTAAACACAATGTTTGCAGCGCCATAGGTTCCGGGAGGCATTTGCTGGAATAGGCTTACCTGTGTGCTATTTATCCCTGGAGGAACCGCAGCGCCTAAATTAGCGTCAGGAACGTTGTCGATGTAACTGTTTGTTAGGATTGGAGTTGGATTGACCAAATGAACCAGCGAGCCGTTTGCCGTCGTCCGGTAGACGTTGTACCCGATAGCGTTGGTTACGGCAGTCCACGTCAGACTTTCTTTATGATTCGCCGCCAACGCAGTGCTTGACCCTGCCGACTGCGTAGTTTCCCCTCCAGCGCCGTCCAGAGCCGTCACAACCCACAGGTACGAGCCAGCCGAGAGCAAGCCTCCAGCCCCACCATCAACCGCTACGAATCCTGTCGGAACACCAAGATGCGTGTTGTAGTCCTTCCTGAGCAGGTAATAAGCGTTTGGCAACCCAATAGGTTCGTACAGGAACAACTCCATAATCGGACCGATGTTGTCAGCCAGCGGGTGCATCGCGTTGTCGAGTTGAGAAATCAACTGCGTGCCATCACACGTCAACCAGCCTCCACGCTTCGTTAGCACCATGTTGGAGACACGCGGGACGGTGTTCTTAGGCTGTCCGAATGTCGAAAAAGCAGCGGACACGCCCTTGAACCACTTGCTCTGCCCCTGATTGCGAAGTGGACTCATGGAATAATCACGCCCCCGAAGACGGTCCCCAAATTATAGGTCTGCTGGTTGTACCCTCCGCCAGCCTGAATCTGTCTCGGCCCTGCCACAATCCTGTTCGCCTTCAAGTTCATCACTTTTGCCGTGAACTCCTTCATCATCCCGGTCGCTTCCTGATACTGCTTCTCAGCCTTGAGGAAACGCGCCTCTAGGTAGGTAATCATCGCCTCTTCCCACCCAGGAGCCAGCGTGAACGTAGACGCCGCTGCGCCTACCGAGTAATCCGATGGCACCCTCCAGCCAGAAATCATCAAATTCAACTCCGTTACCGCTGTTCCGTCAGGCCACGAAGCCGCAAGCGTACCGCTCATGCCGCGAGTTAAACCTTGCAGCGTTCCGCCTTCGTTGCCCGCAAACTCCACAATTTCTGTACCGATTTGCGCTAAGCCAAAGCCGAGAACGAAATTACTTGTCGCCAACAATGCGGACGTGTCGCTAGGGCCTATCGAGCCATTTCCTGACAGGGTAGTCTGCCCAGATGTTCGCGACGGTTGCGGCCACAACTCCACAATCAAGCGATCCGACACCTGATTGACGGTCAGCGTCCCTGAAGTGCCCGTAACGTTGTTTCGCCTGAACACGTCATTCTTGTTCCCCAGATACAGCGGATAGCCGTCATACCATGCCGTATCAATCTTTTTCCACACTCCGTTCATGGTGTAAATCGGCTGTTCAACAACCGTTCCCACACCTCCGAAGTCCGGTATCCCGCCACACAGCGTTGACGCTGACTTAAGCCCATCGTTCAGCCAGCGATATAGCGCCGAAACGCTCACTACCCCACCATCCGAATCGGGCAAATACGCAGTATTTCTGGTCGGCGGAACTTGCGCTACCGCAACGGCAGGGTTGTACGCATACGGCAGAGAAGTGAATTCGTTGTACTGATTCTCCTGACCCGCTTGCGTGCCAATGTAAGCTCGCATCTTGGTCGCACCCAAAGGTATCCCGCCAGCAAAGTTTGCCGTGAACTGTAGCGTTTGATTGAACGCGACAACCAAACTCACCTCAGACGAGGCTATCGTTTCTCCCCACTGATTCAGTGCAGTCAGGACGATGTAGTAGGTGAATACAGGAAGCGGAGTAGAAGAAGAAACTGCGGCTATGCTGAAATTCGCAGTGACCGGAGGCGCAAGAGTCTGTTGAGGCAGGTCGGTGAAAAGCTCTCTGGCTCCGAGTAGCACGCTTCCGACAAGTGACATTGCATACTCCCTCGGTTAATCCATCGTAGACGCTGCGATAACGGTAACTGCCGCTTCAATAGCAGTCTTGTCGGCAGCAAGCGTTGTCATGTAGACCGACACGGCTCCATTGACGGCAAGATTCGAGATTACGTTGGCAACGTTCGACATGAACGAATCCACGCCCGTAGGATTGGAGCCAATCGGGTACTCAAAGAACGGGCTGCCCTGAATCGTAATCACGTTCGGCGCAGGAGTGATGTTCGTGCCTTCGTTCTGAATCCCGTTCCCAATCACCGTTCCCTTGAATCGAATCGTTGCCATGACCTACCTCCGCTTTGACGACTTGTTGCCCATCTTCGACAGGAAGCGATTAGCTCTGCCCTTGTACTTCTTGGATGCCTTTTTCATCGCTCCCTCCTGTAGAAAAGCCGGAAGCACTGGCTCCCGGCTTCCTCCACCATGCACGCACACACTTTGTTACCGAACGTCAGGGGCAGCAGCAACATTCCACATCAAATGTCGTTGTGTTGTTGACCACGTTGATTGCCACGTTGATGGAGTTCACGTTCAAGTCCGAAATCCACTCAATCACTTCGCAGTAGCTCTGACCGTTGGCCGTCTGCGCTGCATCCCCGGCATAGACTTGCTGCGTCGTGGTTCCGTCCGTCACGAGTATGTTCGTGATTTTTGTGGTCGCGTTCACGCCAATGGCGAGCGTCTGCACACGAATCTTTCCCTTGGTGAACGACGTAGGAAAGGCGTTCAACACCACGTTGGTCACGCCAGCAGCAACGGAGACGTTCAGGTTTGACACCGTTGTGCCAGAACCCATGCCGGGAAGAATTTGAGCAACTTTATTCACTATCGCCATTTCGAGTCTCCTATGCCCGCCTGACTACGTATTCCTTTTTGAGTTCATGTGCTCGCTTGAACAGTGCTTCACGAATATCCAAAACGTTCGCTGGAGTTTTGTGACCTCTACCACTGCCGCCGTGACGCGCAATAGTATTCACAAACGCGATAGCAACCTCAGCCTGTTCGCGCTTGATAATCAACCACGGCAGAATGCCAGTCAGAATCGCCAGCACCGCCTTACGTCCAGGTGACCACGTATAGTGAACGCGTGGCTGGCCCTGAATGATTCGCGGCTTACGCTCGTGAACTACTCCACCAAACACCGATTCGCACCACATCGGCAAGCGAAAATCGTTGTTGCAGATATACAAAGCGCAATGAGACTGAACTTGCTTCTCGCTTCGTGTTCGCGGAGTTTTGTTAACACGCCTGAAATCCACCGAGATGCACCCCTCCCCATCCACGAAGGCTGCGAGGCGTGCCCAATCAACATCTGGAATCAATTTGTACTCAGCGTTTGTCATCAGCGCATTATACTCATGCTAACTACATAGTTACATTACGCCGTGATATTCGTGAGTTTCACGAGCATACGCGGCGAGATGCAACTGAGCTGAAAAGTGAGGTACAATGTTGACACCAAAACCCTTTGGTTTGTTGGCTTTATGAATGGGTCAACATTGAAGTAATCGGCCTCATGGAAACACGGAAACACGTATTTACTATTTAGGAAATAGGCAGTGTTCGGCTGCGCTGCCTGCTCGAACAAATCCGGTACAACGATGGCGTTGTTGAACAGGAAGTGATTCCTGAATCCAACCTGCAACGCTTCCTCATCCTGCATTCCCTGACCGAAGCGAATCTCCGTGGTGAATGCGCCTTTGAATCCAGCGTAACGTTGCTGAGAAATTGTCATTAAGTCAGGCTCGTCGTAACCGAATACGACTGTCTGATACGCAGTCTCAGCGTTGGTCGGAGTCAGCACACCGGAGCCGTTAGAGACGTTCGCTGCTGGCTGCCAGAAAGCATTCGCGGCTGCTGAGCGGTCGATGCCTGCGATGACGTTCGTTGTCGCTCCAGCCCACGAATCAATGTCGTCAATGTCGTTGGTCGTGTTCTGCGGCGTGGTGTGCCACAGAGCGCGTGAGAGCTTCGTAAGGAACGATGCTGACGCGACTTGATACTTCGCCTTGATGATGTCGAGATTCCCTGCTCCACCGCGATTCAGAATGATGTCGGTAATCGGGATGACGATTGGCTGTCGGTACGGACGCCACTGTTGGTTCGCCGGCTGAATTGAGTCCACCACGGAGGTATCGAGCAACTGGTCGCCGTAGTACGCGCCCCCTGGGAGTTCTTCCTGATTGATTTCAGGGAAGATTAACTCGCCAGCTCCAAACTTCTTGCCTTCACGAGTCAGTGCCCAGAACACAGGCGATGGCTTGAATACGTTGTCACCGAGGACCGGGACAATGTATTTCTGAGAAATTGCGTTGACCGTATTCGAGAGCTGAACCGGAGGAGTTGCGAGTCCGAGTCCAACTACGCTGTTAGCCATTGTGTGCTCCTTTTGCTAGTTCGAGGCGCGACCCGCCATAATCCCAGACCACAATTCCGTGTCGTTGGCCGCATCCTGCAATACTTGGTCGAAAGACTTGGTTCGTCCCTTATCGTCCTTGAACGACTTCGGCGTAGCTCCGCGAGGTCCAGGAGAGTTGCTTCCCGGCTTCGGCAACGAGGATGCGAACTGCTCATCTTCCAGTTCCTTCTTGAGCTTGATACGCTCTGCTTCCCGCCACTCATCCTGCCGGTATTCGGAGGTCATGTCCTCTGCCGCCTTGCGAAGATTCAGCCGGCCTTTCGAGTCCTTCAAGCCTTCCTTTTCCGCGTGCTTCATCACGTCTTCGAGCTTGATTTTGTCCTTCGCCTTCGCTGGAAGTTTCGGCTCGATTTTGTCTGACCACTGGTCGCCGTACCAGTCATCGAGGTAGGTTCCGAGCATGGGCTTGAGAATCTTTTCCTTGGCTTCGGAGAGTTGTCCTTCAAGCGTGCCGACTTTGGCCTTCAGCGCATTGAATTCCTTCACCATCGGAGCCAGCAATGGGTCGTCTGGGTCGAGGCCGGTGTCTTCCGCGACTTGGCGTTTGGTAATCTTCGGAGCCTTTCCTGCCAGCGCTTCCTCTGCGGTCAGGCCAGTCAAGGTAAGGTACTTGTTGAACATTTCGTAGACGCCATTCGAGGCGGTTTCGAGTTGCTGCTTCTCTTTGGCGAGAGCTTTCTCTTTCGCGGTCAACTGCTCAGTGAGAGCGCCTTTGGTTTCTTTGTCGTAGGCGCGCGCTTCTCCGAGTTTTAACGTTTGACCATCTTTCGTGGTGATTACAACATCATCAGGAAACGCAGTAACGTCAGCCAAAATCTCTTTCCAAGAAAGCATTAGATGGCTCCTGACTGTGGCTCACCGCCTCCGGGATTCTGTGTCGGATTCGGCATGGCGGCGTTGTTAGCAATAGGTGGACGTACAGACGCTTGCGTGGCTGCGCCCTGCTCCAGAGCCTTAATCATCGCGTCCAGCGACTTTTGAGCAGAGGCTGCATGGCGTGACGCTTCGGGAATCGAGAACGCAGTTCGCACGTAAATCTGGACTAGCATCTGCTTCAACTGCTTGGCCGACTTCAGTAGCAAATTCGGGTCAGCGCCTTGGAGTTCGGAGAACTGAGAGGCTAATTGGCTGTCAGCGGCTTCCGGCGCTGCTCCACCTTGGCCCTGAGCGAGCCTCTGCACAAGCTGGCGAGCCATCGAGGACTGCATGATTGGATTGGCCGCGCCTGCCACTATCGGCCTCCACCACGATTGCCGCGCTTCGGAAGGCGCTTTACGCGATGCGGAGCATGACGCTTCACCATGCGCTCTTTGAACGGGAATGTCGTAGGTCGCAAATGATTCTTGCCGCCACGATTGTGCTTGTTAGCCATACGCCCTCCCTAGTCGTTGCCCAACTTGCCCATCTTCTTCGAGTTGGATGGGATGAACTTCAACGGGTCGTCAGGGGCCATTACCGGGCTGTTATTTACGGCCGGTCCAGGTTCTTTCTTCGGCCTCGCAACTGTCAGCGGACTCTTCAAAATCTTGTCATCGAAAGCGGTGCCCATCTTATTCGGCATGGTGTGACTCTCCTAAGAGTGCAGGATGAACAGGAGCAGCCCGGAAGCCGCTCCTGCCTTGCGGAATCCGCTAATAGCGCCGTGACATACGCCGTCTACGACGACGCCCTCCACGGTGTGCCATGATGCCCTCCTTCGCTATCGGCGTTGATGAGACGTGAGCGATGGCGCGAAGGCCAGCAACTTTCGCTCACACTACGGCAAGTTATTTTCTCTTGCCGCCCTTGTGATGCTTACGACCTCGCTTGCGGGCCATCAGGCTACCTCCTCTGTTAGGCGTTGTGACCTTACATCGCCGTAAGTCTCAAGCAGTGAACTTGCCTGCCGTTCGAGCATTTGGAAGTACGATTCGTCGTCTCTGTACCGCTCGCGGTCGCTGCGATGCACTTGAAACGGTACACACAGCTTTCCGTCTACCGCACAGCGAATCGTAATCCAGCCGTCTCGGGGTTCAGGATGCTCAAGAAGCTCGAAACTACGGCTCACGTTTGGAGATTGCAGGTTTGGTGCGGAGAAAGTAAATAGGGTAGTTGCAATTTTCGCGAAGATGCGAAAGTTAATAGCGGAGTTTTTTCATAGTGTAAGCAGTGACTTGTATCCAGATTCTCCCACCGATTTCCCTACGAGTCTGAATCGAGAATGCGTGCAGCGTACCATCGGATACCCATTCATACACAGTGCGCAGCGGACGATTGACTAACGCAGAGAATTCCTTCACGGATAACCACTGCGGGGCACTTTCAGTGTTGATGGGCTGAGTGCTCATTTTTTGTTCCCCTTCGTCTTCGCCAGAGCTGCCAGTTCCATCTCGCGCTCTATGCGGTCTGCTACCCCTCCAGCATCCGGGAAGTCCAAATGCTCTAGGCCAGTTCGCGTATCCATCATGCCGAGTTTCTTGAGTTCCGGCACCATGCGCTTAATCATCATCTGCGACATTGGACGCAGGCTGGCGTCGTCCAGTTCGACATCGTAAATGTCGTGGCGGCTCAGCAGTCCCGGCCACTTCACGATTTCCCGTCCTGACTCGCCATCGTACTGAACTGCCTGCTCGCGCATGAATTTCCCAATGAGGTGAAACTGCGTCCAAGCAATGCGGTAAAACGCTTCCGCATGAAGTCGTCCACGAAGCTGAGTTAGACCTTGCGAGCGAATCACCGACTCATCAAATAGTTCAGGAGAAATGTTTCCTGCTCCTGGCTTGCCAGAACGAGCGTCAGTGAAGCCTTGCAATTCTTTTTGCTTGTCGAGTAGTAGTTGCGGATACTGCGAGAATTGTTGTGGGAAAGGAGGAGGAGCGAGAATCTTTACACCATCAATCGTGTTGGCGTTGACTACCTGGACTTCTCCCGGCATCCCGCCATAGGCGTCAGGGTCGATTCCCGTTCGTTCGTCAATAAGTGTAATCCCGTTGTTGATGCGGATAGCATTCTCGAAAAGCTGTGTCCAGAGTCGTTCAGAAACGTTCTGAATATCGCGGGAATACCTAACGGCAGGGACCGCCCAGATACCATGCAAGGGAACGGTTGACCAGAACGGGACAATGGGGAAACTTTTGAGAGGATAGGGATTATCACCATCTTGGAGTATCTGCCCTTCGCAGTCAACAATGAGCCGGTTGTTAGGATACCGCCACTCAAAGTCCGCAGGAACTATAGCGCCTTCTGGGAGCTTCTTTTCCTCGATTTTCAGCCGCGTGGAGTCTTCGCAAAAGCACCACCTTACCCGCACTCGATTGTCGTTTGGTATGGACCGATTATTCGGTAACCCAGGAACCATCGACATTGGCCCTTGCGGCATCTGGAATCCATAGCCGGAATCTCCAATAGCGGGGCTAACACTTCGTCCTGCCACTCTTGGCTTGACTCCGGCAGAAGTCTTGGGCCAGCGTTTCCGTACCCGGTCCAGGTGCATGTAATCTTCGAGGATGACATAAGACCAATCCAGCTCATACGACGTAAACGGGTCGCAGTCAAACGTCCGTGGGTCCCTCATTTTAGCCCACGTGCCACCTCTCCCGCTTCTCATGTCAGGGTCATAGCCAATCTGAATCGGCGTCATCCCGGTAAACATCGAGGAGAGAATGGCGAACATCGAGTGATAGTTAATCTTCGACCGTCGCCACTCCGATTGCAGGACTTTTTCGCGTTCTTCTTCGCGCTTCGAGGATTGCGTGTTGATGATGTAAGGGCGAGGCGCGACTTCCGTTAAATCGTTGGCCTCGCGCATCATCAAGGTTTGGAGTTCAGGAGTGCGAATCAGCGGACGGAATGAAGGCAGTGGCCCACCGGAATCGGTTAGCGCGTAGAATGCTTCCATGTCCTCGTACCAGCGTTCCCCGAGGACTTGATTTTTGTGGTCTTTGGAAAGTCTTTGCCACTCTGAAATGTGGGATGACAGTGGGTTTTCTGTCTCCACAGACTTGCGAGATGTAACGACATGCAGGTTAGCCATTACTTCCGCTTTCGCGTCTTGCGCCTATCCTTGCCGATGCCCAACCGTGTTCCCTTGCGTACGGGCCGCTTCTGCTCACGGCGAGACATTTCCTCTTCGGGCCTACCGTAGTCAGAGCATGGAATCGGCGTCGGATTCATAGCACTCCTGCAATCGACAGGCAATCAGGCGCGCAACTGCAACATTCATCGCACATGCAACACACATTACACCACTGATAAATCGGCCACATCTCCTCACATACTGAACACATCAAGCGCCTCTGCGACCATAGGCCAACGGTGCTTTCCCATCGACAGTCGTACCCGCTAGGGCTAGACATTACTGCCGCTTCCGATTGCGCATGTAGCGGCTCAGCACCTTGCCCTTGCCCGACTTGCCGCTAGGCATCTTCCCCTTGTGGGAGAAGTTCTTCCTTGGATTTCTCATTTGTTGGCTCCGCGTTCAACCATTGTGAGAAGGCATCGGCCATCGTCATCTTGCCTTCGTCCCCGCCCTCTTTCAGATGCGATTGCAACTCTTTCACTCGCTCATCGAGTTCCTTCGCAGTATAGATGCCGCCATCGACTAGCGTGCGCTGATGTTTTCTGAGTTCCAAAAGAAAGTAGCGGTAGGACTTTGAGGCAGATTCTTCGTCGTAGATTCGGGCAAACTCGTTGCCGATTTTCTCGTACAGCGTAAGCGCTTTGTTGCGGACGCTCAGCGCCTTTCGGTTCTGAACGGATACAGCCCGGACTCCACTCTCTGTTTGCGCTCCGTCTCCGTTCTCTGCTTTTTCTGACGCTGTTCCCGCTCCTGCTCCATCAGGTAAAGACGTAGGTTGTCTTCGGTCGATACTCGGGCTGGCGGGATTTCCTGTGGCTCCTCGGTTGGCGTACTCAACGGCGGCTGCGACTTTCGCGGAGAAGTTTTCGGAGCTGCCCATGCAGGAGGCTCGCTAACTACATAAAGGTCTGTGGTTCTTGGACCTAAACGTAGCACAACTTCCGTCAGACTGTCATTAGGAAACCGCGTCAGAACTTGGTCGGTGACCGCGAGAATATCGTTTACCTTAATGCGAATCTCCCCGCCCTGCTTCTTCACAATGGCCGCAAGCAAGTTCAGCAGATAGCGGTCTGGTGCCATGCCGGCACTCGAAAGGGGGTACGGAAGTTCATTCATTTTCGCACGGGCAATCTAGTCCGACTGCCCAATAATGCGTGCAGCAGAAATAGTTTCCAGTAGTATAAAAATGAAATCTTGGCAGTTTCACTGGCACCCCTCGGCCCAGAGAGTCATATACCATCAGAGAGCCTTGCGGAAAGTGAGCGCACATACCAGCAGTGTTCTGCTTGCCGCAGGAGCAGAGAAGCATTTCGTATTTCCTGCCGTCCGCCGTGCTCACCATGCTACGCCGGCTTGTCGATGACAGCCTTTAACGCGACTTTCAAGTCCGCCGCTTTCTTTGTGGCCGCTGTGGCTACCTGCTGCGCTCCAGCGAGCGTTTGCTGTGCCACGGTTACCGCATGTTGGGCCTTTTCCAGTTCGTCCAAGGCTATCTGGTAGTTATTGGAAGCATCGCGTAGGTCTTCGCTGTTGCTCATAGTTTCCCTCCGTGGGGAATATTAACCGATTCCAGAACAGGCCACACAGAAAATTCGCTGACTAGCATATCGTCGTAGTAAACCACCATAGCTCCGAAGAACCGCCAAGGTTCCCCTCGCCTTTTGTCTGCCAATATCACGGCCTCCAAAGCGCGGTACACATCAAGTCCGCACCGAATCTGTTTCGGCTCTTGATTGCCATACGAATTGCTCATTTGCACTTCTATAATCTCGGCAATGTTCATCGCTTACACTCCGTCAATTAAGGACTTCTTTTTCGCTTTCTCGTTGTAAATCCGCAGCTTGTTCAGATGATTTGTGCTCGTCCACCCAAACAAGCCAAACGCATTCGTCTCTGGACTCTCCATCCACTGCACCCCTTGATGATTCTCTTTGTCCTCCGTCAGCTTTTGCGACATGCGGTCTTCGTGAGAGCCATGCGGATAGTGATGGTCCTGCATTGCGGCCCAACCGAGCAGACCAGCCATCATCAAATCGTCGTGGCCCTTCACTACTGTCCAGCGCCAACCCATTTCCATTTTGCACTTGGACATCTGCGTGACTAATTCTTGGTCGTGCGGGAAACATTCTTTCCGCCGTAATGAAGTTCTAAATAATGCGAGAGCGCGCTGTCGGCTTCGTTCTGTTGTTTCCCATCCGAGAGAAGTACGCGGCTTTTTATCAAAACGGTCGTCGCGGCCAAGCCATAAATATTGCCCGGGATAATGCCATCGATCGCGGAGTTCTCGCAGCACAATGTATCCCCATCCTCCGGTGATTTCAACATTGACCATCGCCTTTCCGTACATTCTTCCAATGTAATTAACAATACTGCCGAGAATTTCTGGTCCAACGTGAGCCGCATAACTGAACGCTTGGTCACCAGTCTCCGCATTCCAGCCAACCATCGCAGAAAAATCTCCCGACTCCAGACCCTTGCTCGCGTCCACGCCCACGTATACATGCTCGCCTTCTTTCGGCCACTCAAATATTTTCAGCGGACCTTCTCTTGCCTCTTCAAATTCCAGTGACCAATCAGTCGAGAGCGGGACCATACGCATGTGCGTAATCGGTTCTCTTATGTGGTCCTGCGCCATCTTCATTTCCTGGAAGTCGAAGGCTGGATTTCCGGTGCTAATAAATGCTTCATCTGGCGTGTTGTGAGAGGCGATTCCATTCGCACCGAAGACGTGTTCTTTGTGGTCTATCGAGAGGTCGTACACTGGATGGAGGCCAATGTTCGTTACCTGCACCACAGTGTCTTCAAACGTAATTTGCTGGAATCGGCGTGAAAGCGGGACCACTTTACGGTGCCTGTTTTTCTTTCGTTCGCTCAGGAATCCAATCTGCTCGTTGAACTCCACTGACTCCCGCAGGCGCAGATTAATATTGTTGTCCATGTAGTGATACCCACGGTCATTCACTACTGGTCGGCTCGAAATTTTGGCTGTAATACCGAATCCCAGAAGCAGCAATTGGATTTGCTCAAGGAACTCGATGTGTTTAGAAAATAACTTTATTCGGTTGTCCTTGTAAGCATTGAAGCCATCCGCCTCGAACAGCCCAGACAGAAACTCTTTGACGATGTGCTTCGGAGACTTCCAGATGCAATCTGGCACACAGACCCTTCTGTGCGGTTTGTCTTTATGATAAATACCGAGTTTCTTCATCAGGTGACGAAAGTAGACACTGCCGACACGGACCTCCGTACACCCTTTGTTTGGTCCAGTTTGCCTCTGAGTTGAGTTCCCAAATAATTTTCGTTGATATGCCGCGACCCACTCCACCAAATCCACGTCTTGCCCGAAGCACGCAATAGACACGATGCCATCCGTGTAGCAACCGTCGCCCATGAACACGCCGAGAAAGCGTGCAAAGTCTGGCGTAATTTCTATTTCTGACTTAACATCGCATGGCTCGTTCCACCTGACAGTCAGTGGCGTATCAGCAAAGCGCGGCGGTAGCAGGCGGAGTTTTTTATTCAGTGTCTTTTCTAGATGTATAAACGTGCCGTCCGCCAATTGCACAGGATGATCCAATGTGCCTCGAAGAACTCGGCCTTGCTCAGTTCTTATTTCGCAGCACTCCTTGAAGCCAGTCATCCCGCATGACGTGACTGTACCCAATTCGGAAATGTCTCCTGGCACAGCATCGCGTATTTTCACGATTCCACGATTCGTACCAACCAGGGTATCGGCCAAAAGGCACGCGGGATACTCGGCTCTCCACGTATAAATTGACCCGCCGCATTTCGTCTCCAACGTCTGACGATGCCACGCAATCTGTCCTTTCGTAACCTTGAACTCGGCACAAAGCCACTTCTCGTAGTCATCTGCGGGAGCGTCTGGGGCGAGTGAATCTGGGAGAAACGAACCTGGGTCTTCGTACCAGGGAAGAAAAATTGGCATGAAGTCGTTTTGCCCGTCTACGGCGGCATTCCAATAATCGTAATAAGCCTCCCCTGGCCCCTCCATCCCATTCGCCGTCGTCTCAATCGCCACAATGTTGTCTGGGTCTTTCGATGAGACGGTGTTGAGTAGCGCGATAAACGAATCCGCCCCTGGGTAGAATGCCGCCTCTGTGAGATGAAGTCCGTTGAGCGTCAATCCGCGTCCGCTAATAACAGTTTTGGCTGTAGCTCTGCGAAGCGTGGACACTCCTCCAGAGTGAGGGAAATAAATCTCACGCTGCGTATGCGGCGGCAATGTGAACGGCAAGCACAACGAAAACTCTGTTACTTGCGTGAACAGTTCTTTTGCCGTCTCTCCTAGCTGCGCGACAATCATTCCTTTGCAGTTCCGCTTCTGCAACTGCTGCGCCATCAGCAGAGAGAGCACCCACGTAGACACCCCGAGCCGGCGACTTTTCAGGAACACGGCCCACAGAGGCTTCTTCTGTTCCTGCCGTTGGCGCACCATTCGCATTATCTTTTCTTGGGATGGGTTAAAGCGAAACGGTTTTTGCGCGCCGGTATCGCGGTCCTTGATAGTCAGTCGATTACACAAAGCCGCAAAATGGTCGAGGTTCAGCATTATTCCTTCACTTCGTAAATCCTGATAGCGTCATCCATCGTGTGATTGCTGGAGGTCATCACAGGAATAATTGGAGTGCCGACTGGCAGTGGCCCTGGAGTGGAAAGAAACGCATCCAAGTCCACACTAGCAGGGTCAATGAAGACGATGTACTTTTTCTTGGCGTCTATCTCGAATGCCTTGCCAACTTCCAGACCTTTAGCAATCACAGGAATGCCCGCGAGTGGAGCAAGCGACTTCAGCAGTTCTCTCCGATTCATGGCGTCGTCCATTTTCCAATAGCGTTGTAGCATTTCCAGCACAGGGATTTATCCCCAACTCTCACCAATTGGATGTACGTTTTCGGCTTCTTGCAGCAGTCGCACAACGTCATCTCTTTCACAACAAGCACCGTCTCGGTCATAGCGTCTCTCCCGTCTGCGCAATGGCCGGAATATTAAGTTCGTACTCATATTGGCCAATGTGCTTGCTCACAATCCACGGACATAACCAAGTTGTTCCGCCGATTCTTTTCCACGTTCTAGCGAAATACCAGTCTTCGCTGAGGTGGATGTGGTCTTTCGGGTCAATCGGGTCCATGAAGAATGCGAATGCCTTGCGAGTCTTCATTTGCGGCAGTTCTTCGTCTACGAATTTGTACCATTGAATTGCCTTGCGGGAAATCATCTTGGTAAACACGTAACGCGGTATAAGCATAATTCCAGTGCCCGATTCGAGCACCTTAATCGGCTTGCGCCACGACATGTTCGGGACAATAAAGTTTGCTACTACGCTGCCACCGTAAGTGTTCATGAGTTCTAGCGGATACTCTTTTTTCTGCTGACATACCTTCGCGATACGTGCCCAATTTATCCCTTTTTTGGCATAAGGTGCACACACAATCCCTCTGTGCTTCTTGGAAATTAGCAGCATGTGCAATACATCCTCTGCTTTGAGCCAAATGTCAGCATCGAGGAACAGCAAGTCCGTATAGTCGGATTGCAGAAAATGGCAGGCGATTTTGTTACGCCCTCTCGTGATGAGCGATTCGTCCATCTGCCCGCTGAACTTGTGTGTCACGCCAAACTTAGTAAGCAGATGCGTAAGAGAGAGGCACAGAGCACGATGCTGACCAGTACATTGCGCCCCATACATAGGCGTCGCGATTTCCAGTTTCCTCTTCCGTAACCATTTCTGGTCTGTGGTGCTCACGGTGAAGCTCACAGTGCCTCACGGTAGAACTTCATGATGCCGCGATTTGGACGCCACGATTCGTCCGAATAGCATTTCAGGCCAGCGTCAATGAGTAAGTGTCCACAGCGGTAGCGGTCGGCAGGGGAGTGCCATTCGAGCATGATGGCCTTTACTTTCCGCAGGAAGGAGTAGCCATGCAGGATAAAGTATTCCGAGCCTTCCGTATCTAGTTTGATGATGTCAGCGTAGGGGAGATTATGGGCAGAGACGCATTCCACGGTGAAGCCTGTTGTTGCCTGCTCGCCTAAATCGTACAGCGAGCTTTCCCCGGAATTGTTGCGGCCTTTGCGCAGAAACATCTTGCCACTGAGACGGGAGACAGCAACGTTGTGCAGTTCCGCGAATGAGCAGTTGGCTTGGAGCACGGTGAAGGATTCGGGATTCGGCTCGTAGCAGTCAATCTTCGCTCCCGGCCAGCGTTCTTTGGCCCAGACAGCGAAAGCTCCGTAGTGCGCTCCGAGGTCGAGGATACGTGGAGATTTGAGCGAATCTAGTTCCTGAATAGGTACGCTGTACTCCCCAGAAAAAACGCGGTCGATATGTAGTTGCATATCAGAGTCAGGGCAAACAAACTGCTTCTTGGTGGAAATCATACTGGCGGCTTCGTTCGTGGATTCATGTCAGAGGTCATTCCAGAATCACTGATGCCTTTGACGCCATGCGTTTTCTGATTCTCCAGCGCCACGCAGGCAATCTGGCAGAAGTATTCGTTGTTCACGAGCTGCGTTACCGGGTCGCGTTTAGGCCGTATCAGTGCCCACTGCTTGTTGGCTTTCTTCGCTCCTCCACAAGTCTTGCAACGAGACTGAGAGTCGTCTGCCGTGATGCGCTGATTCAGAGCATAGGAAGCTATCTCGCAGTTCTTACGCATTCGGGCTAGGAGCTTCAGTCCTTCTTCCACTTCCACGCCGCGAGTGAAGAAGCGTCGTACCTCTTCTTCGGTAGCGTCTTCCGATGACCAGCGAGCGCGAGCAGCTTCTGAGCGTTGTTCTATAGCGGCAGGAGTGCGAGTGTAGCTCCGCTTCGGCTTGGCTTCCTGCTGCATTGCCAGTTTGGCAGCTTTATTTGCCGCACGAGTTGCTGCTGCCTTGGCTCTTACAGCAGGGTCGGACATGGGCCATTTCTTTTGTGGAGCTTCAACGGTGTCGGTCAATTCTCCTCCTAGCAAGCCAACATTGGAACGCTCTCAGGCGCAACTCTTACAAACTCCCGCAGCGCCTTATCGCACTCAGGGCAGAGTAAGATAATCGTTCCGTCGCGGTCGGACCATTCTTTCCAAGCGCTCGGCTTCTCGAAATATCCGTTCTCAGTCTTTTTCTTAACCGTCACGAATTTGTCGCATCGGTCACACGTGCACAGAAGTTGTTCTTGCTGCGGCATGATAATTATTCCTTCTCCAGCGCCTCTGCATACGCCAGCAGTTCATCTTCGCTGAATCCAAACAGCGGTGGCCCGTCATGGTCTACGCCTTCGCCTTCCGGCAGGCAGGCTTTCAAGTCTTGCTCTACAGCCTCTACATCATGCTCCAATTCTCGCAGCAAACGCTCAGGAACGTCGATTCTAGGGAAAGCGGAGGTCGAGAGCCATCGTCCATCTTCGGTGAGCGTACAGTCAACGGAAGCGGCTCTGGCATCGGTCTGGTAGCGATACGTGAGCGGGCCAACGGTGATTTCCTGAGTCTGGAGTTCGCGGACGATGCGCTCCTGATTGGCAGCGCGGAACTCGGAGCGCAGTTCGTGGAAGCTACGTTCTTCGTCAGGATGCGGGATACGGATTGTGTTCATCTAGCCGTCCTCAGTCGCCAATTTAGTAGCGTTACCCATATTTCGGGAGTTGGAAGAGCCGGAGAATCGTCTACTCTAATCCGTGCTTGGCTGTATTCCATAAGATGTGCGTCGAGTTCTAGCACCGTTCCCAAGATTATGTATTTGGAATACGTGCGGTCTATCACCTCGATTTGGTCGCCTATTTTCGGGTCGTCGGTCATCGTAATTTTGGGGCCAGTTCGGTTGCGGTGCCGTCTACACGCCATGACGCGTCTAGGAAGATTGCTACTCCGGCCCCATAAAGTAGGTCTTCCCGCAACCAACTATCACTCAAGCTCAACTAGTTTACGCAGTTGTTGCAGTTCGTAATCTTTCGGCTTTTCTTCCTCAGCCATCTTCCAGCACCCAGGAAATTCCTTCGTTTTCCTCTTCTGGCAAACACCGCACTCCAACATAAATACGGTGTACGACAGAAATGCGTCAGCGCCGATATACTTCCACTTGTGCCGATGCCAGCCGAACATCTCAGCCCACCTCACGCATGATGATACGTCACTTTTTTGGCCACGTACCGATACCGCTGCTGCGCATGTTCTAGGTTTCGTTGCTCGTTCAGCCAGCGTGCTTGGTCCCATCCTTTTGGCCGTGTGATGACTTGCAACGCACACATTCCCTCTGAGGCACAAATTTCGCATACGAACGCGATTCTGTACTGGTCCTGATGGCTTACTTTCACTGCGCGGTCGCGGGGAACGCCGAATGGATGTTCAGGATTACGGCATGGTGGAGGCTTTAGCGCCATCAGCGGACACTCCGGCGCAACTCTTCTATATCCCCAGTGCGAAGATCAACCTCGTATATGCTGCGACGGTAAGCGCACTCCGCAAACATACACGTTACCTCTCGTGCATGACCGGCCTGAGTAAATACTTTCATTGGCTTTCCGCAACCTGGGCATATAACTTGAATGTGAACTTTCATCTTCCCCTCCGATGCCCAAATCTGCGAATCACTTTCGCTCCCTGACAAAGTGGACACGTACCCTGCGCTGCTTGCCCACCTTCCATGAGAACGCCAACTACTCCTGCGCCTCCACACCGCCCGCATGTGTCGGTCATGCCGGCCTCTGGCGTAACTGATTTCCGCCGCCTCACAACTTTCCCCTGCGGCGTCTCAGCTACCACCTTTAACTTCGGCTGCTCCGCACGCTCTGCCTGCTCTGCCAAGTCAATGGCATCCTGCATCGGGTCTGAGGATTCCGTTACCGGCTCCCGAATCTCTTCCTCTACCTGCTGCTGATTCCCGTTCTCCGAGAACGAAAATACTTTCATATCTGATGGCGTGATTACCAGAAGCGTCTGCAAATCAGGAATGAATTTGGCAATGTTGGCGGCAAGAAAATTATCAGCGAGGTCGAACAGACGGAGAGCGTAGGAACCTGGAGAAGTCCTATGCAACGTCAGGATCGGTGGAATTTGCGGCGAGCTAGGCATTGCACTCCAGTGATACGATTCTATCCATGTCTCCAATCCAGTGGCGTAAACCTACAGCTAAAGAACTGCTCCGCCTAAAAGCTATCGCACAACAGGGCGGACGACAGAAGTCAGAAGCCAAGCGTGAGGCGTTGCGGGAGAACCTAAAGATTGCACGCGCTGCACGATGGCCTGGACGAACACCGAAAACATGGTAGTCACTTCGTCTCCGCAATGAGGTTGACAAGTTCGACTTTTTCAGAATTCTTAGCTTCGTTTACTGGATACACAACCTTGTCATCAATTCGGTACGTCACCTTGCCAGGACACCCTGAGCGTACCTGAGCCGATTCGGTAGCATCGAAGGCTACCCTACCAGACTTTACTCCCTCCACAATCTGAGCACCGTCCGCCGTGATTTCAGTCCAACACCTTCCCTCAAAATCAATCTGGATAATATGGTCCACCGGAGGCTCAGGCACGACAGCAGGAACTGCTGGCTTGGGAGAAAGTTCGACCTCGTTTTGCAGAGAATGCAGCGCGGCCCAGAGCATGTTCACCCGCTGCGTATCGAGTTCCTTCACCCCGCCAATCTGAAGCGTGAACAGCACTCCGAAAGCCGCCACGAGAAGAAGAGTCCCAATCAACGGCAAACGCGACGGCTTAGTAACCTCTGCCGGAACGTACATCCTAACTGCTGACCTAACTTCCTCTTGCATCTTCGGATGCTGCTCCGCAAAGCACGTCATGACTACTTCCCTGACCGCTAACCGCTCTGCCACCGTCAGAGTCGGAGCCTCTGGCTGCTCCTTTAACCACGCCTTCAGTATCTCCCGAACTTCATCCGAGAACACGGGGTTCTGAATCACGTCCTCGACCGTAAGTGGTTTAACCTTCGTCTTCGTCGTAGAAGTAGCCATAACTAGCTCCTGCGTGAGGTGCGGCAAAGAACGCTGGCTGCCGCTTATCTTCTTTCCTCCTGGGATTCAAATCATAATTTTTTAGAGGATGACCGAGCGATGATAAAAATTCGACCCACCATCTTTCCCGTTTTAGAATCTCCGACTTTGGAGCCAATTCCAACAACAAACACCTTGCATAGTCCCCATACTTCGCCCGTTTTTCAACCCGCTGCAACCAGCGAAGTAATTTGGGATTCGAGACTTTTGCGAACCCTCTCCCACCAGTACGATGGTTGCAAGCTCTCATCAGCGGATCGACCGTCTGCCCAATGTAATGAATCCGGCACCCGCCTTCTCCAGTGTCGATTAAGCCGTAAATCCACTTGTATCCAGGAGGAGCCTTCTGCGTGCTCATGATTGCTCGTACCCATCTTTCACGTATTCCCGTTCGCGCAAGCCACGCTTCTCCAACTCCGACTCAACCCGTACAACTTTCCCCTTCGGCTTGTCCCACATCGGACTCTTGCACCCAGGACAGTTTCTCGGCCTCCCAACTATTCGTGGCTCCCAACAGTACCCGCATCTCACACAAGTCAATTCCATACGGTCATCATCATTAGCACCACCACGAAGCCCTGTAAAGAAATAATAATGATGACCTGTTGCCAACCTGTGCTACCATTTCCCCATGTTGCGCTGGATTACTCCCACCGAGCACTACCGTTCACTTCGGCAAGACTCGAATATCATGATGGTTCGCAGGCGTGCCATCTGGGCCAACCAAGACCCTGACCTCGCAGAAAAAAATTACCTTGCCAAAATTGCAGAAAATTCCCGGCCCACAAAATCTCACTTCGAGACGAGATGTCAGCATGAGACGCTCGAAAGTGCTTGACAAATAACAATCGCTTGTGCATATGATAACCTGTCCATTTAGGCAGGCACCCAAGACGCACCAACAGCCGTTACCCTCCCCTGCCGAGTTCAATTAGTTCCCACTGTGGTAAGTGTCTTTTTCCTGGCTAGCCACGTCACAGTTCTCCCTACCATAGCACAATGATGATGTAGCTTACACAGATTCTGGAAATATTATGAATGTGGTCATGCCCACCTCACTCCCCGTAGCCGCTGCTGAAGGCGGGTGCACGACTCGAGAGCAGAGCGAAGCCTCCGAGGAGGTACGGAGATGAATGCCGGCGTTTGTGGAGCTGTACGGGCCAATTGGCAGCGGATTAGCTGCGAATCTTCGGCTTAGTTCGCAGCGGAGGGATAACGCGGAAGCCGTGACGGACTTGCTCGAGGATGCGCATGGCCTGTAGCGTACGGCCTTTCCAGGACGCAGACTGTTGACCTGACACCGGCTTACCTCTAGGCGTCTGTAGCCATGAAAGGGCCTGTCTAGCGACCTTACGACGCTGGTCTCTGAGTTGCCGTGATGGCATGGAGATAATTGACGCCATGTCGGATTATGGCGCAATGCGCCTCAGTCTTGCAAGGGTTGTGGAAAAGTAGGGGAAGCGAGTTTAGCTTGCTTACGCTGGCGATCAGCAGTGAGGCAGGTTTGGCAGCGCCGTTTGGAGCGTTTTGCTAGCTTGCGAAGTCCGCAAACGGCACAGAGGCCACGCTTTAGCTGCTGTTTCTGCCAGGTTGCTTGGCGCGTCATGTGCTTACCTTAGTGGAGTGTCAAACGAAAGTCAAGCGAGAATAATTGCAGCGTCATACGAATTCGCTTGACACATTTATCTATTAGTGCAAGAATCCATGCATATCAAAGCTGCTAACCGAGCAGACAGGAGAGAATGAGATGGAAAAAGCGATCGCGAGTTATGTTGAGCAAGATTGCACGTTTGAGCACGCCGGAAGGAAGTTTGAAGCGGGCGGAGCGGTAGTCACAGACAAGTTCATCACAGCTTATCTAAAAGCCATGTGTTCATGGTCGAGTCACGAACACAGCGGCATTCTCACAGACTGGCATGGCAAGCAGATTGGCACGTATCGTGTGCTGTCGAGCTGGCCTATTCACTCGTTCATTACAGACCGCATGTATTCAGTGGAGTGCTTTGTCAATGGAGTGCGGTATGTGGGGCGGTCCGCCGGCGCTGGAATGGCAATCAACGCCAAACGGAGTCCGAAGCAGTAGTTTTAGCCCTCCCCTAATAGGGCTGTTTAGCAGTCAACTCGTACCAACCAACACGAGAGGAGCATGTATATGGAAACAGAACAGTTAGCCGACTTTGTAAAGCGTAATCGCATTCACTTTTCAGCAGAACTCACCGACACTAACCCGAACATGGCATCGGACGATCAATGGATGCGAGCTGCAAACCATTGGAAAGTGACGTTTCGTTGCGAAGGCCGACAGTTGACAACGTACTTCTCGCAGGGTTCAGGAATCAGCCGCGATCCATCAGCAGAGGACGTGCTAGATTGCCTTGGCTCCGATGCGAGCGGAATTGAGAACGTGAACAGTTTCGAGCAATGGGCCTGCGAGTACGGGTATGACACAGACTCACGGAAGGCTGAAAAGACTTTCAAAGCCTGCGAGCGTGCAGCGGCAAAACTTGAGCAGTTTTTGGGCGCTGATGAGTACCAGCATTTACTGTGGCATACGGAGCGCCTGTAATCTCTTGCTGTGCCCTTCTCCGGGCCTGCAATTGCCCTACGGCTGGTCGCCGTTCACACCGGGTGGGAAAGCCCGGTTTCAAATCTATGGTATTGGAGCGAGTTATGAACACAACTTCAACTAGAACTGAAGAGTTTCTGCACGCTGTCGACGGCGCGCACGAGTGGGAAGAGGACGAAGTGTACGGCGGTCAGGGAAATCTGAACGTCACCATCACAAACACTTGCTCAATATGCGGACTCCAGCGCCGTAAACTTACTTTCCATATCGGCCTGCCTCGTTACGAGTTTCTGAACTCGGACGGCGAGAAAATCACGCTCAAGGAAGCGGCTGCTTTGGAATGCTGAATTACGAGGCCATAACCGAGATGCTCATTGCCTTGGCCGCGTTCTTTTGTGGCGTAACAGTGGGCTACTACGTTGATAGGAGATGACTTATGGGTGTTCACATCTTGGAAGACCGCGAATCTAACGAAGCTGCATTCTACTGCTCGACTTCTGGCTGGGCCTTCGGGCCAGTGTTCCCGAACAGGGAAGCGGCAGAATTGTTCCTGCAAGTGTATTCTGACGATCCGCGCCGGCTGACTGACGCTGAACTGTCGGCACGCTACTCCGAGTTCATCAACGGCTGGGTCTGTGAGTGTGGATCGGTGCGCGACCTGGACGAAGAAATTCCCGAACTGACAGGACGATTCGAGTGTGCGTACTGCTCCACAAAGACTTGCGCTACCTGCGGAGCTTCCCGAGATGCCACAGTTCACAAAGTGGAGACCTATCGGCGCGTTCCTGGCGGGTACGGTCATCCATTCGTGAAAGGACAGTGAAGCCATGAGCCTAGCTTGGGGAACGCATCGCCATGTTAACGGCTACCGCTTTCTGAGAGGCGTTTTGTATGCTATTTGCTGGCAGGTCGTAGCTTTCGGAATTATCTGGTTGATGCTAAGAAATTCTTCGTACTGGAGTCCAAAATGAGCAAGTGGAATCACTCGATTTGCGAGGCGTGCTGGAATGTGAAGAATCCAGACCGTGAGCCGTGTCGAGTCCGCGAGGAGTATCGAGACGAGACGCCGGAGCCATGCTGCTACTGCGGAAGGCCACACGGTTCAGGCATTTACGTTAGAGGCAATCCACTATCTCCAGAATTGAAGTGCGCTGGACAAGGAGCAGCCCACACCGATGACTAACCAGAATGACCTGCTTTGCCACTTTACTCTCGGCTCGCTCCTAGGAGTAATCGAGATGCTGGAAAAGGGCCTCGCTACCCAAGGCTATGTACTGGACCGCATACGGGAGATTCGCAGGGAATACCTAGCCTCAGTAGGCATAGCCGTGGAAGCGGACAGAGTTCGATACGCCAAGGAGTTAGCATGACTTGCGACCGATGCGGCGAGGAGATTTGCAAGCATGGCGTCTGCTGGTGCGACGACGAGCACCAAGGCCATTGTCTCGACTGTGTGCGAAGGCGCGAGGATGAACTGGACTGCGAACGTGAAGCTGCTTTCCAGCGTGACGTAGCAGGACCATTGCTAGGATTCGAGAAGCCATGAGTGAGCGATTCCTGCGAAAACAGTTGATAAACGGCGCCATTGAACGCCTAACCAGCATAGCTGAATATGCGGACGCTAGCCATGCCCCATACCAAGCCGACACGTTAATAGACGAACTGCGACAGATGTTGCGTGGCGAGATTTCCCGCCTTACGGCTATTCAAAAGGACTTAGCAGAGGAGCCATGAAGTCCTGCAAAGACCCCGACTGCTCATGGTGCGCTAGGGGCAGGTATGACGAACAGCGCCTCTACTCCGCCCTTGCCTTCCTCCGTGCCGTGCTCTGGATTGCCCTGTGGGCTGTTTTGGTCGGTTACGCACTTTCGCGTTAGGCGGGGATGGAAGTGGGCCAAAGTAGAATTTGACCAGTTTCACGGTTTTCACCCCAAAAGTCGCTCAGACGACGCCTACGATGCCCTAGCGTTCATTTCTGTGGAATGGTCTGACGGCGTTTTGTTACTCGCAAGCCTGTACGCTGACCGCCGACAGGGCTTTTCTCTATCCCGTACAGTTTCTGTTCCTGGCGAGCCACTCGGAGCTTGTAGTCCTGCCAAGCCTTTTCTAGCCACGCATGGTACGAACATTTCATGACTGCCGCCACTCTGGAGGTCCGCCACGCCTTGCGTCTAGTTCATCTAGCAGCGATTCATAGTCTGCTTTGGTCAGGGGCTGGTTACCTACCAGTTTCTTCCTAAGAGTCAAGCGGTGGTAGAGCCAGAGCATATCGCGGTCATTGTAGCCTTTACCGAAACGAGAGTACGCCGGACGAAGCGACACATTGCCAGCACGATAATCTAGCAAGCACTGGCACGGTTTTGCTGCTCCCGTATTTTCATCTACCAATCTACCGCCTTCGGTCTGACCGGAAAATACTTTGATCCACCCACCAGAGCATCCGTTTTGTTCGCACGGCACGAAGTTGTTGTTCATGAATTCCATCCCTCGAAGTAAATAGATTCTTGGTTCTTGCGGATTAGATGGATAATATCGGCTGGCTTTGGAGGGTACACACTAGTCTTGAAGTGCCTACGAAAGGCCCATGCAACAGCTTCCGGCCTCTCACTTCCGAGGGAGTATTTCCAAATGCGAATCTCCCCTGGCAGTATTTCCGTTTTGTACAGTTGGCTCACCTCGTCCATTTTCTTGGCTAATATCAAGTCCATCGAGGATGGCTTTGCGGTTGTTAGCGACCCTTCGTTCAGTTTTGGTAGGCCCTGAATCAGCCCCTGATTCTTCGCCGCGATCCCATTCCTTCGGGTCATCAAGGTATCTTGAGCGATTAAACCAAGTTGCCGGGTACGGCGTGTACTTTCCTCGGTTCCCGGCTGGACTTTGGGCAAAGAGGGCTGTTCGGTCTTTGATTCCTGCGATGGCTTCTGCTTCGGATACTCCGTCATTTTTGTATTCTCCTTCCCGCACTCGCTTGATAGCGGCGGTAATAGCCTTCAGTGCTTCCCGTTTTTCCACCTTCCTAGGATAGAGCTGGTAAATCTCATTCACCTGCGAAGCAGGGGGTGTAGTTGCTTTTAACTGCTTTTGTGTATGGGTATGCTTCTGTGTGTGCTTATCGTTACCATCGTTACTTGTAACAGCGGTAACGCTCTGTAACGCTTGCTGGCGCTTTCGCCACTGCTCTACGCGCATTCTGGTTCTTTCTCGCTGCTCCTCAAGGCTCATTAGCTCCCGATACTTGGCGTGATTGATTAGAAGCCAGCCTCCGTCTACTTCTTCGATTCTCCGACCTCCAGCCTCTTTGCTCCACGAATACTTGTCTGGCTGCTGGAATCTGGCTAGGGCTAATTCACATTGCGGCACGGTAATACGCGCTCGGTCGGCAAGCCCTGGAATCGTGCACTGGACAATGCCGTCTTGGTCCGCAAGTGCCAGCATCGTTACCCACAGGATGCGGGTCGGGTCGTCCTCTCGCCATATCGTTGAATCGAGAATGCGATTGAAGAGTTTCGTATACCCACGCATGCGTTACCGTAACGAGTAAATTGTTACGAGTCAAGAGGGAAAATAAAGCGATAAACCCTGTGGAAATCGTGACTTACGTGTGGAAAACTATTTACTATCTTGGTCCTCAATCGCTCTGCGAATCTTCCCAAGCTCGTCCTGCACGTCGCGCACCAGCAGGAGAACCAAAACAGTAAACACGCCAATGACTAGGCTCAGTATCATTTTCGCGCGTCGTTGAATTCATCTGCCCTGGCAAGCTGCGCCTCACGCCAGTCGTCCATTGCAAGTTGGAATACGGCACGCTGCTGGTCCTCGGGCAATTCGTAGAACGTGACGCCGAACTTCTGGCCGGCTATGGCTTCGGCCCTAACCATCATTTGCCAGCGGTCTGTCATTTTGGCTCCTGCGGCGGTTTCGCGTCTACATGGTCAGGGGTAGAGCAACTGTAGCCCTGCCAATTCGAGTCCCATGTCCCTGGCTTGCCGTCGAAGCATTTCGTAGGCTTGTCGCCGCACATCTCTTTTTGATTGGCGTCCTGCGGTCCAGGATTAGGGCACCATTTGTAATCGCGATAGTCCGCTTTCGTTGCGATGTGGGGACGGTCGCAGCTTGGCCTCCCTAGCTCAGTCTCGTAGACATAGCCGTATTCAATGCCCATCCGCCGTCTGCCTGCAATCTCTATCTTGCCTTCATCGCATTGATAGATTTCAGATGTGTCAAACAGGTGCGGCACGTTTCCAGAGCCTCCGACAAAGGTGCAATGATGGAACGTGTGGTTAATCGGCTCGTTTGAGAACGGAACTGCTGTCTGACTCGCCGCACTCCCAATCAGCAACATTACCGCTAATAGGCACTTCGTCATTTCACCTCCGTAGGACTTCTTCTTTCAGCAATCCGTAGTCATGTCGCAGTTTCTCCACCATTGCATCTAGGGATGCGAGTTGTTTGCGACATTCGGCAATCGCCGCCCCGAGTGTGTACGCCTGTTCGCCCGCTGAAATCACGCCAAGATAGAGCTTCGTCTGCTTCTCCTCGATGGTCATTCCCGGCTCAATCTCGTAGCTTAGGTACGTTGCTGGCATTGTTCGCGTTTAATTCCGATTCCTTTGCGTTGAGGTTAACGATTTCATCCACAATCGCAGTCGTCGATAAACCAGACTGCTCAGCAACTGTGACCAATGTAAAAAAGCGCTCTGGCGTTCCTGCTTCTGATAACCGCATAACGCGCTCCGCAGCACGACGCAATCGGCTTCTAAGAGTTAACGCAGATAGAAGCCGATTGCGTAAGCGTCCCAACTTAGCCAGTTCTCTGATTTCATCCATCTTGAGTGTCCTGTGGGGGAGCGGCTGCGCCCTCGGCCTGCGCTCGTACCCATAAACGATTCTCTCTATCGTTGAGAATTTTAGCCCGTCGCTGATTAGTCGGATTGGCCCGCAAAAATAGCTTCACGCTGTCTGCATCCCAGCGCCATTTTTGGGAGTCATTTCTTTCAGGCGATTTCTGGGCTAGGTGGTAAGCCTCTGCAAATTCGCAAGCTGGTGCTTTGCCGATGTCCGCCGAGCACATTGTTTGGTTGCTGAGCCTTGCGCGAATCTCCTCTATCGGCTGCGTCTTACCCTCGGCCATTTCCGTCAAGCCTTGAACGATTCCCTTTAGGTCGGCTAGTTCGGCACGGGCTTGGGAGAGAAGGGATGATAGTTCAGAACAGTTTTTACAGTCCATGTTTTACCTCTTTTTGAAAACAGCCCTTTTCGGCAGGGTCGCTCGTCTTACACTTTCATTGCTGGAGTCCGCTGCTCTAAAAGCCTCTCCGCGTAATCCGCTACTGTGTTTGCCAGTTCTGGGGGAATGGTGGCCCACATTGCTTTTAGTTCCTGCCGGCGCTTCGATTTGCTGGAGCCGGTTGTCAGGATGTACTTGCGGTCCCATGCGCCGAAGCCTTTAGTGATTCCCTCCGGCATCAGGGGCGGTACGCCTTTTCCCCATAGCGAGAACGGCCCGCATTTATGGATTTCTGGGCCGACGAACTTCCAGGCTGAGCGAACGTTTTCCATCGCGTAGGGAATCCCAGCCCGTTCAAACAATCCCCGTGCATGATTGAACAGTTCAATTCCTTCGAAGGGGTACGGCGGATCAGGATGAAAATGCGCCATCCCAAAAACCGCGAACTTCTCACAAGGCGAACTCGCCCATCCGTAATCGAAGTTGCCGAGACGGACGCCGGGCTGCACCCAGAACTGGCCATCGCGGTAATAAACATCTCGCACGTCTGCCTTCACAAACTTAATTCCCTCCGGAATCTCCGGCGGCCCTACTAGATCGACGGCTACAACTTCCCAGCCTCGCGCGGCAAAGACCTTCCCAATGCCCAACCTTCCGCAGAATAAATCCAGCATTCTCATCCTATGGAGTCCAGTTCGGATCGCGCCATTGCGGATTGATGCGTTGCAAGCGCTTCCAATCGACGTAGCAGCGAGCTAATTCCTTTTTGGTCTGTGCGTCAGGGCCAGTGGTTAGTGTGGAACCGGGCAGACAATCATCGACACAAGTCGGAAGAAACTGAAATTGAGTGCCTGAGCCGCGCGAAAATCTGGGCATACCGCGTCGCGAGAGAGTCACGCACACACCGTTTACATTCTTGATGCACTTGCAGGCTTGAGTATCCTGTCCGTAACTCCGACCAACGCCGGCTACCAACAGCAACACAATGCAAAGTCTTTTCATACGGCTCACCCCTTCAGCCTCTCAATTTCAGCCCTCAATTGGTCGAGTTCCAACCGGTTGTACACGTCGAGGCCGCTTCGTTTATAACAACCTTTCCATCCATCCCAGGCTGCATCACATTCCGGCCAGATATACTCCCCATCGTCACTTCGACCAAAGTCTGTCGCATCCCAACCCCATTCAGCGACTGCCCACTTCTCAAAACATGAACGCATTTCTTTGGCGGTCCATAAGCCGATTCGAGATTGTTTGGCCAGTTTCTTCAATTGGTCGAGTTCCTGCTGAAGCGCAGCACGGGAGGCTTGCCACACTTTCCATGCCTGTTCAGTATCGTAAACGTATTGCCACGTGCCGTCTGTCATCGCGTAACTGCTCAGACTTTTGCCTGTAGCCTTCGCCCAAGCTTCAAATTCTTTCCGGCTCTCCATTTCAGACATCGGCTTCCCCAATCTTTACCTCCATGCGTGGCGGCTCCCCATACTGCTTCGTGGCATGAAGTTCCGTTACCTGACTGTCATCCTCGAAGGCAATGCCTGTCAGCGCGTCGCACAAAAGCCTCAATAATTTGTCGGCATCAGGACGAGTAGTTTTCGCCTTACTTTTCACCGACTTAGGACGTGGAAAGTAAAACGACACTTCCACGCGCACTGGCACCTCACGCCCCATCATCGGCTCCTGCCCACGCGCTGCTAAGCACGTCCCTGCTACCTGCTGCCTCCACGGCTTCGTCTTGGCGTTGTCGTTGGTCACAATCGGGAACTTGCCACGCTTCGGCATAAACGCCTTCATGCTCCCTTGGGGCTGAGGTACGCCGAGCACCGTGAACTCAATCACTCTTTCACTCCGTCTAGCAGAGCTTATGCCTTGTCCGCTATCCAGCAAGCCAGATCGGCCCAATACCACTCCCAAGCCCATCGCTGAGCATCGTACCTTCGGCCTGCGTCCCTGCCGCTCGAACCGCGAACGCTCGGTATCCACTCCACAAATAAAGCGCATATCGTCGCTGCTACACGCCCTTAAACTAGCCCTACAGCGCGTTCTGAGGCGTTTTGGGAGGCTTTTACGTCCTCTATCGTCTCCCCACTAGGAAATTCTCCGCGAACTCGCGGTACTCCCGCGCCCATTTCAGGCATTCCTCGTGCATCCCATCGTAGCGATACTGTGTAAGTGTATGATAACCAAACACTTCGCATAAATGGTCGCAGTATTTGCTCGTCGTTTCTCGCATCTGGAACACATGCCAGTCGAATCTGTCGGCCTCGGTCATGTCGAGGTAGAAACGCCACTGTAAGCCGTCTAGGTAGCGTTCTGGCTCGAACTGCTCGGTCGTCTTGAGGTCTGACACGATTTTGGCGTCTATCGCGTCCACTCGACCTTTCACCAGCAGGCCGTCGTACTCCTTGGACATAGACACCTCCCGCAAGGTCGGAAGCGCCAGCTCCGCATCGCACAAGAATTGGAACACGTAGCCCATCGCCCCCAGGGAGTAGTGCTCCGACTCCTGAGCCTCTTCGATGGCATTGTGAAACGCCTCTCCAGCCACCATTTTGGGCGTCTGCTCCCGAACAAGAATCTTTGTCAGCAACCAGCCAACATCGAGGCCCTCTTCCTGCTTCCATGTGCGATACAGGTTGACGTTGGTGACCGACGTTTCTATCATGCGTTCACCTTCTCGGCCTTCGGCTCGTACACGCCGGCAGTCCGGTTGAACACGAGGCCCTTCTTAGTGGCGCGGGAATGCAGTAACATTTTCACGCTCATGCCAGCTTTGGTCGCTTCCGGCACGTAGTTGTTGAAGTCTGCCGCCGTCTTGCACTCCTCAATCGCAATCCGCCATTCGTCCAGCAAGTCGTGCTCGTCTTTCTGGACCGCGCTGAGATGGTTGATTTTCTCTTTGATTTGCGTAATCAGGCCAGCTAGGAAGCCGTCAGGCATCGGGTACGGAACCTCCAAGATGCCGAACTGAGCAGGATTCTTGCCGTAGGCGTTCTCTCGCGGCGAAAAGTCGAGCAAGTACCTCTTGCCCTCGATGTAGAGCTTAGCCATCGCATCCACAGACTTATAAATCTCCCCTTTCGATCCACCCTGAACGTCCAGACGCTCAATCACGTCATCCCCACGCCTCTGTTCGTCCATGTGGCACAGCAACACAACGTCTTTGCCGAATCCGTTCAGCATCTTCATCCATGCTGAGAACTTGGATTTTAGCTCTCCGTATCCCTGTAACGTGAGCGCCCCGCCACGCCCCAACTTAGGATTAGACGCGATGATGGCAGTGGTCAGCTTATCGAGCGCACGCCCTGCCGTGTCCACAATTACCGTCGCGTATGGCTCCACATCGGCCTTTTGGATGGACTCCATATCCGACCACGAACGCACGAGAACTGTATCCTTCCGATTCTTCGCCCGATACGAACCTTCGTCGGCGTCTAGGAGTAGCGGCCTCTCTGCCGTGTACCCCATCGTTGTCTTACCCAGGCCGGGAGCGGAGTACAAACATACATTTACCCTGTCCACCGTGACCGGCTCACTCGCTTTGGTGATTCGTAGGCTCATTTGTGATTCCTCCCCGTGACCGCTCTTTCCATTATCTCAATCAGGAATTGCGACACGCTCTTGCCGCCAACAGCAGCAGCAGCCTTGACTTTCCGCCACAACTCGACTGGTATATTGCGGACGTTGATTATCTGTTTAGCTTCCATGTGGGAGACAATACGACATGCTAATCATGCTTGTCAAGATAATAATGATTGCATAATGAAAAGCCGCCCTGGGAAAAGGCGGCTCTGAGGTGAAGCGGTATAGGGGTGACTCGAATCTATCAGGCGTTCAGATTCATTGTCGGTACGCTGTCAGACTTTCATAGCTGCTAGGTCAGCTTGCAGTGTGGCTAGGTCCAGCCCGCCAGGAGTGCGCTGCGTAGCTTGATTGATAAATTGCGGGGTGATAATCACGTATTCCTCATCTATACAGTTCGCTTCCCAATCGTTCGATGCTTTCTGGTCCCACTTCGCCCAACTCTCGTAATCGCTCCCCGCTGCCCCGTAGCCGCATCGTAATATTGCATGACCACCCTCTATCGGGCTATCAGGAATGTATTCCCACGGCTGTCCTGCCGCGAATTGTTCTTGAGCACTTGCCGGTAACTGAACGCCGACCAGCGTCATGCCGAACAAATCCACACCGAGCTTGCGATGAACGAGATTCGTGTGGTCTATCTGCGCCCATGCAAGAATCTTGTGACCGCCAATTCCTACATCCTTCCAATATGCGAGAGCATCAGTCATCGCCGTGCCGTCGTCGTTAGCTCCCGTCAGCGGATCAAAGCCTGTCACGGCACTGTAGCCTGCTAGTACTTCTTGCAAGGTTGGGACAACTATCGGTCCAGTGTGAACGCTGGTCAGAATAAGCGCGTTCGCACACATTGCCCAAACGCAGTCCGAGTAATCAGAATTTCCATACATCTGCTTGGCAGACGCGGGAACGGCATATTCTCTCCAGACTTTGTGTGCTGGCTCCGGCAGTTCTCCTGTCAGGTATCGTGCGAAGTCCAGCGTTGCTGGATGCGGGCGTGGGTCTAATTTACCGAGCTTCAGTGGCATTGTTTGCTCTCTCGTACTTTATGTACGTGAACCAACTTATTGGCCAGACTTCATACAGGCCGAAGCGGAAAATAACGTTGAGCCAGAGCCACATTGGCACCCATTTACGCTTGCTGCCAACCTTCACCAAATCCTCGAAGTCAAAGAATTCAGTGTGCTTCATCGAATTGCCAACTGTGGATAGCCGTTCTGTTCAAGGAGCGCATTGAATCGCTTCTTAAACTGCGCCGGCGTGAGTTTCAAAGTCGGAACTGTAAGCCGTTTCGGATTCTCAGCAGCGGCTTTCAATGCTGGCGTAGGAGCAGGAGCCGGTAGCTGCGTAGCGAAGCCCTGTAGAGTTGAGATGATGATTCCTAGCAAGCCCTGGACCAGCGCAGCCAGCTTGCCATCTGGAATTTGCAAGTCGCTCCAGAATGTCTGAATGTTGGCTTCGAGCGATGCCAGTGCGGCAGAAATTTTGCCTAGCAGCGTTGTCTTGTCCCCAGGATTGTTGTTGTAGTTCGTCACTGCTACTTGCAAGTCAGCGAATCCTGCTTTCACCAGCGCAATGATGGCATCGAGCGCAGGGGCGCTTCCTAGCGGCAATACTCCAGCGCCAGTAAGCAAGTCCACCACGGCCTGAAATGCTTGCAGACCCACGCCAACGTACTTCAGAATCGCGGCGAACACTGTGCCGAACGTACACGCTGTTTCCAGCACTGTGCTGCCAAGAGTTGAAGCTAGGGCTACGGCTCCCAAAGATAACTGCGCAAAACTGCGACGTGATGTGTTCATAAGTTCTCCCTGTCCAGAGCTGCCCATACTGCGGGGTATCCACCAGTCATAAACAGATGCCGTACTTCATCGGTCGGTTCGCTTTCGGGCCAGTGACCGTTCATTTGGAAGTGGGGTGCGTCTACAAATGTACGCCAAAACGCACCAGATACCAGCCCTAAATCTCGTCCTTTAGTTTCCATCAACCGCCACACTGGATGCGATGCGTTCCAATCAGGAGAGTATGGTTGTCCAGGTCCGAACTGAGATGGAGCACAGTCAACGGCTAGGCCGAAGCAATGGAAACTGTATCCGCCTTGTACATTTGTGATTATGCTTCCGCGTGTAGTGCGGCCCTGAGCGTAGAGAACGTCTTGCTGTATCCAAGTCCGCAATCCTTGGACAACGCGAATCAAGATGCCCTGCGACTCCAGTGTTGAAGCCAGCACGACAATCTTGTCCGCGAGTCCAGGATAAACCGATTGCAATTTCGTGATTGAAACCGGGTCAAGCATGTTCAGTCTACGGCTCTGTCAGTGCAAGTACGAACTTACTTGCCACTCCCGGAGGAGCTGGCGTTACGTCCAAGCCCTGACTGACTTCCGTCTCTGGTGCCGTCTGCCCATCCAAGCCGCTGGCAATCGTCGCTGCAACGGTCAGGCCCGTAGGCAGCGGACTCGGAGGCGGCGTAGGCAGAGTTACCGTAATCAGGCAAGTCTTGCCGTCAGCCGATGGCGCTAGCGTCAGTACGGATGGCCCAGGAGTCGCGTCACTCGCGGCCCAGGTCGCCGTCGCTGCGGTTGATGGTACGTTAGTGGTTACGTTACCCGAGGCGTCTTCAAAAACAATCGCTGCGGTCGCTGTGCCGTTGGGTAAAATCGTGATGTCGAGAGCGTTTACTGCCCGTGCTTTGCCTGCCATTGGTAATACTCCTTTTGTAAGTTGAATGCTAAATCGGGCCGCTGGAGGTGGAGCTAAAGCGAGTTGGAGTTGCGCTACTGCCGCTTGCAATTCGAGAATGTCTTCGTGCAAGTCTACAAGTCGGTCTGCATTCGCACGTTCTTCTTCGAGAATCGTGCGCAGCGCTTTCATTATGTTTTCAGTGTTGTCGAATATCCGTTCTTCCTCGGCGGATAACCAGCTCATAGCTTCACCTTTTGCGGAGTCTCGATTCTTTCAGCACTTCACACCTCAGTCTGTGCGATTTTGCTCAGCGCGTTTTCGCTGCAACTCGACAATGCGTTCCATGACTTTCTCGGTCAAAGATGTATCCAATCCCACTTTGAGACACGAGTAGAGATATTCCAACTCGGCCTCGATTTCTTCGTCCCTGTCCACAAATCATCACTTTTCATTGTTCACGAGGGTCGCGGGGGGGGGGTGGTCACCGCATCTACTTGTGCCTGCCGTTGCAAGTGAATCTCTAGAATGCTCTCAGCTTCATGCACAGCCACGTCAGCAGCTTTAGCGGCAGCTATGTCAGCATCGGCTTTGGTCTGAACTGCCAACCGATGCAGAGCGACCGCCGCCGTACGCAGGGCCACAACATTCAGCTTTAATTGAGCGCCCATGCTGCTATTGGATAGCGTGTGAGTCGCTTCGCCAGTCTCCTTGATGCTTTCTAACGTCTTGGTTCTGGCTTTTTGCGCGATTCGGTCAAGAATGCCATTAAAGGCCGTGACCACGGCCAACGATAAAAGCCCAACAGTGTTCCCCGAGAGTTCCATGCCAACAACCCTCACCATATAGATTTGCCCACGCTACCCATCCCTTTGTCACTCCACGAGAAACGACAGCGTGAAGCAGAAGAGGCCCCAAGCTATCATGCGTCCGCGCCACGGCCATTCAGCAGGAGCAGGCGACCACGGACCACCGAGGCCAGCGAGCAGAAACAATAAACACGCCAGAATCAACAGAATCAGCTTGAACGGTGCTTTCATGTGCATATCCTCCTCCTACGATTTTAAGCTACTCTTTGATGCCACAATCGGGACTGGCGGTGGCAGCGGCGGTACGCCTACATCATGGCCTGCGCTGGCCTCTACTTCCGCAACGGTGCTATGCACTTGGCGGTCTTTCGCGTTGATTCCAAGCATCAATCCGCCGAGACTGATTGATAGCGTCAGCGCGAACATCACCCATTTGCCAAGCGTAATGTTGGTTGCCAGAGCCGCCGCAATTATGAGCGGAGGAACAGCAGCTAATATTCCCCCTATGGAAGTTCTGTAGCTAGGCCCAAACCACTTGGTTAGAAGTTCGCCCATATTGCCTCCTACTGCAAAGCCGCAACGTATAAATCCGCTCTCGCATGTCCTGCCGAATCGCTTCCCTCGCTCCCCAGATGGGTGCTCACCCAGGCAAACATGTCTCCCCGAGGCGAGACAATTCCAATACTCTCCTGCGCTCCAAAGCCGAAGTCTCCACCATTGGTGCAGTGCGCGTGTGAAGCGTCTCCACAACTGAACGTGTGCGCGATTCGGGCCACTTTATTTGTGGCTGGCACTCCGTTTGTAAACCACACCATAATCTCGTTGTTGTACGGATTCGGGTTGTACACGCCGCCATTTGCCACCGTGGTTAGGTCGGAGGCGCATATCCAAGGCAGGGTATCGTCCATCGTTCCGTTGTTGTTGTGCGGCCATGAACAGTGCTGGTCTTGGATGGCGAGAGCGTTCATGTACTTGGTAAACGAATTTAAGTTCGATAGCGGCCTGATGGATGGCCCACCTAGAGGAGCGTTACCGGAAGCCGGAGTAAGCAGTTTGGCAATGCCTACCGATTCGTGCGCTCCGCATTGCAGACTGCCAGCGTTGTTATTCGAGCACCACTTCGAGGTGCCCGCGTTCATGTTCACGAAGGCTGGCCCCGATGAGGCTATGCCAGCGCATCCCCCTATCGTCCAGACTCCTGCTTTGGCAATGTCAATGTAGGGATTCGAGGAATCGGCTCCTGCGAGAACGTCATGGATTCCGGCTCCATGTGCGCCGTCAGAGCCGTAACATTCCGTCGCGTCTGATGGGAAAGTTCCCGCAGCGGGAGTGGAAGGACCGCAGCCTGAAGGGCAGTAAGCCCAATATTGTCCGGTGTGCGCATTGACGGTACGGCATCCACGAGTCCGGCTCCACTGAAATACCCAATCAGCGTCCCCCTGGGCGGTTGGCCCTAGTCCAATGGTGAAAGTGTCATCATCATCGGTGACGTTCAAGACGGAATGCCATGTCGCAGAGAATGGAACAGCATTCCAGCCAGGGCAAACGCCGGCTCCCATTAAATCGACTAGTTGCGACTCGGTGAACGCGGTATCGCTGGTCAGATGCCCCTTCCAGATTTGGCTACCGGACTTGAAGCGGTAGAAATCCGTATCTGCCAGCCACGAAGTGTGAAAAGCTCCACCAGGCACCACATTCAAAGGCAAGCCCGTGTTGACGACTTGCGCCTTGCCGCCAGATAGGGCTATGTGCGCTAAATTCAGTGAGCCGCCAGCGATTGAGTACCAGAGGTACGTTCCGTTGGGATAACTCCACTGATGGTCGTTGTCGCCGCCTGAAAGCGTAAAGTTGCCTACGGACGCCCCTCCGGCGATGGTTGTTCCATCTGAGGCGCGGCAGATTTGCTCCGTTCCCGGCGTATGCCCTGGAATGGTCAAATCTTCTTTGCAGGAATTTAAGCAGTCTCCAATGCACTTGTCAGGGAATGCGTAGTTCGATGCGCTGGCCGTGTTGACGCTTCCTGTGATATGCAGTTGGGTTGCCGAGTCGCACGAGCCAATCGTGAAAAGGATGGCGATTATCAGAATCTTATCCCCGACTACACAGTTTCCGCCGTTAAACTGGTCGCCAGCAGCCCAATTCACCGTCTGTGGAAACACGGTGTTCACTTGCCCACTCGGAGGCCGCGAGATGAACAAGGGCGCAAGCGTGCCTATCATGGGTAACGTGCTGTAGGAAGCTCCCAGATACAGTGGAGGGCCAAAACTGGCTCCAGCCTGAGAGCCGATGGCGAATGAACCAGAAACGCAGTTCGTGTCGCAGCCTATGGCAGAAAAAGGTAAGACAAACTCATACGCTCCGCGGTCCCATGTTCCGTCTGCGCCTCGCGTATTACCTAATGGGTCAATATCGTTTGCAGCTAATGTTGCATGTGTATTGGTGCCGTCGCTTAAAACGTGTCCGCTCGTGATTTCGCCTGCCAATAAGTAACTGTGCAGTGCCTGATTAACGAATGGATCGCTTACTGAAGTCCAGACATGATCGTGAGTGTTGGGAGAAGACGGCGCGTTGCTGCCTAGATTAAGAAAAGTGTTGTAATCTTCGGTAGTTACTGCGCTGCTATCCCAAGTGCCAGCCGCTGCGGTGGTGTTATAAGCCAAATTATTGTAGGCCAGCCCTGTGCTGGTTACGCACCCGACACATCTCCAGCCCCAATGATTCGTATGGCTGGTCGTTCCGTCGCCTATGATGGTATTGTTAAGTATGAGGATGTTCGAGCAGCTTTGACCGTTATTGCCGCATGAGAAATTGCCATCCTGAATGCCGGTTCTGACGTATGGATTTCCGGGAGATAGTCCGAATATGTTGCCGTAAATATAAACGTTGGAAGTCGTTTCCACTGCTCCGCCGCGATACAAGACCACGAGATCGCCAGTTCCTTCAGTGTCAAGAAACCAGTTGTTAGCGAACGTGATGTTGTTGCTTCCGTCGTCCGCCCAACTCTCCGCGTGGAATCCATTAACATCGGTCGTCTCACGTTCAAAAGCGGTTCCACTTATGGTCGCCGTGTCCCACTGCGCGCTTATGATTCCGTTGGTAAAGTCGTGAACATAGCTGTCCGTGATAAATATGTTCGTACAGCCGGAACCCGGACTGCCAATCGTTCCGATGCACCGAACAAAGGCATCATCCGCCGCCGAGGCCACAACTCCATTCACGGTACCGCTGCTGGATACGCTGGCGTTGGGGGTGCAGGATACGGGGTAAGTAAAATGCCGCGGGTCGGCGTTCGTGGCAATTTGTACGGCGGCGATATTGAAATTTCCGGATGAGACAGAAGCGACAGCGATCCACTGGCCGTTATAGATGTAATTATGAGCGCGCGTGGTCGCTAGCACTACTGTTGCGGTCGCACCACCAGCATCACATGCAATCGAGGAAATATTTGCCGTGTTTAGAGCCGATGCCTCGTTGTCCAGTTCTGGTCCGTAGTATTCAACGTTCTTGAATGTGAAGTTGCTATGTCCAGCGGTGATGTCTACAGCGGCAGTCTGATTCGACGGGTAACGGTTGTCGAACATCATGTTATAACCTGAATCCTTGCTAGCGCGACCATTACCGTCAAACACCCAGTAACTGCTGGTAATGACAAACATATAACCAAAAGCGTTGAAGGTGCAGGCACCGCACTGCCACCGGACTTGGTTTGAGGGAGTCGCAGCTAGTGGGCTAGTCCAATTTGTCGCTGTGCAGTGATCGGTCCCGGTGGCGGCCCGGAAGGTAATAGTTAACGTTCCGCTGACCGCTTGTGACAATGCCCAACCTTGTGAACTGCTCGCGGTATGGGTATACAGCCCCCCCGCCATGTAATACACGTCGCCTCTCGTCAGCGTTCCGGCAAGCTGAGCAGGCCCCATTGGACTTGCCCAGTCAGCCGCCACAGCATTGGAGGCTGAACCTGTCGTTGTGACGACGTGACAGGTCGCAAATACCGATGACGTTAACATTAGAACGCAAAAGACAAGCCTCACGTTAACTAGCTCCAGTGATTTTCACATCACAGCGAGGGATGATTGACCCCGTAGTAGCAGATTGAATTTCCTGTATAGCGATCTTGTGGCCTGATGTTACAGCCACGGAAAGCCCGGTGACACTGCATGTTTGCGCCGTTCCAGTGATCGTGCAGGTTGCCGTGGTGGTAGTTGCATCGTCGTAGTAGGCAGTAAACGCAATTGTTTGCCCACTTGCAGGCGGAGATATAGAAGCACAATACATTTCGCTAATCGTGCCAGTGAACGGGAGGAGTATGTCGGCGGCGGCCACCGTGGCCGCCGCCGTAAAAGAAAAGTAATGGGTGGCAGCTTGAGCTGTGCTTACGGGTGACCATAGCGAAAGAAGAGCGGTCCCCGCGACTGGAGCGCTATACGCCCCCGTTCCATTCAGAAAATGAGTGGCTACATTATCAAGTTTTGGCGTGAATCCGTGAGCAGATGTAGAAACATTGCCAGTAGTATTATCAGCGAAAACGTGCATGGCTTCGGTTACTTGTGCAGCACCAATAGTCAATGCCAAAGAACCTGCGGAGTTGGTAACGTTTCCGGTATGGGCTGGTTCGCGCCCTGCTGCGAGAGTGCCTGTCGCGTCTGCTCCACTTAAATCCACCGCGCTGCTGGTCACGGCTTGCGTTGATCCGGCGAAATGAGCGATACCCACACCTGGAGAAGTAGCTGTAACGATATTGCTGGGATTAAGAGCAAACTGCGTGAAAGTGACCGCATCAGTTCCTATCGTCGCTACCGACGACGTTTGTAGCCACTGCGTTTGCGCGTTTACCGTGCCGTTCACAACCGGGATTGCTCCCGTATTGTTCATGTCCGAAGGCTGGTCATAATCCAGAGCACGAGTCAGTATCCAAGCCACACCCACGCCAGATACCTGAGTAACGAGGTACACGCCGTTTTGGAACGTACTAGCCTGATTCTTGACCAAGATGCGGTCGTTCAATACCGGAGTGTAGCCGTCCACTACCAATGACGTGTTTGTCGTCGCTGTTGTGAGTGTCGCGCCAATTCCTGCCACTCCATTGCTATAAGTAGGAGAATTTGGCAGTACAGCAGCAGAAGTAGCCTGCACAGCCACTGCTGGATTGACCGCTGCAATGGCATTGGTGACTGCTGTTGCCACGAACGCTGTGGAGGCTGCGTTGGTGCTACTATCTCCCGCTGATACTGTAGAGACTTTCGTAGCCGTGGCTCCAGTTAAATCCTGCGTCCCAGTCGTAATCGTATTGGAAGCATTAGTCACAACACAGGTCGCGCAAGCAATTGTTCCTGTGCCTGTGATTGTGCCGCCAGTGATGGGAGCAGTGGTTGCTATCGAGGTGACTGTTCCAGAACCACCCGCCGCGTCCGTAGGTGACAGCATCTGCCAAACACCAGCAGCAGATTCAAATGTCATTAATGTCCACTTGTTAGCCAGCATATCGTTAGCTACCAAATTGGCCGAGCCGCCTTGCTTTTTGATTGTCCCTGCCGTCGCCCCATTGACGGCTAGCGTTGATGAACCAGTATTCGCCACATCAGACTCAAACAGTACGGTATCACCGTCTGCTGGCGTGAAACTTGGCGACGTAGTGCAGGTATAAGCTGTCCCAGAAGCAGAAGCGGCCTCGCAAATAAGCGGTAAGGCGACAGCATGGGCAGTGTAGGTAAAGCCAAGATTTCCAGTCGTTGTCACCGGAGAACCTGTAATCGTAAAGCCGGTTGGCGCTGTCAAACCTACGCTGGTTACGGTCCCAGACCCTCCTCCACCAACGGGAGGATTCGTAACCTGAGCAACAGCCAAAGAACAACAGAGTAGTAACCACGTTAGCGCTAGTTTATTCATCATTTGCACCCGTTAAACGCCGCTCCCGTAGCGGAAATCACCACAGACGTGCAGGTAAAGGACGTTGGCATGGTGCCAGCAGGGCCGACCGGGCCAACGTCGCCTCTCGGGCCAATCGGGCCAGCAGGTCCAACGCTCCCGCCAAGCGCAGTGTATGCCGCGCCATCAACGCTAACCTTGACCCCAGACGACGTAAAGCAGACCGCAACGATTCCCACGGCCGGCGTCTGGCACGGACTACCCGTAGTCGTGCTCATGCCTATTGAGGTGCCGTTAGGGATTGTGCCCTGCGCTGCCACGCGGTCAGGCATGAACAGGCCCAACGCTACCCCTACGACCAGCGAGCCTCCGAGCACCACTCCTACGCCCATTGTCCTCACAAGTCGCATGGTCCCTCCTATTGCGTTTCAAGCAAAATCGGCTGTATCCCTACCGGAATCCCTGGACAGATCGGGGAGCAGGCTGGAGTCGGAGTCCTTGTTCCGTCCAATTTCCTGATGAACTTCCATTTAGCATCCTGCGCGTACAGTCCAGTCGTACACTTCCCTCCCGAGCACGTCTTGCTCGTATCCCACACAGCCTCAGACTGATATCCGCCAGCCTTCGTGAAATAGCAATCCCATACTGTGCCATTTTTACCACACACGTTGGTCGGAGTCGCCCCAACCAGCCATATTGGCATCTGCTTGTACGCCACGCCCGAAGGTAGTAGTTTCCCGCCTGCTACCAGCCCTCCCCAATCGCCCTGAGACGTGTACCAGAACGCCTTTTTCACTCCCAAGCTGGCCTGAATGAGATACGCTCTCGCTACCCAACTCGCCTGCAAATCAGGGTCGTTGAAGCAGGTAAAACCCGATTGCCCCCATGAGAATTCGGTGTCCCACAGAGGCTTGAGAGGTGGATAAGTAATCATCAGGGCCGTCAGATTCGCTACATGTACTCGTACGTCCTCTGGAATCGCTGAAACGCCGCATTTCTGAGGGTAAACGTTGGTATACCCATGATACGCAACGTAATCCACTGAACCGAGTCCGCCTGCCGCCGCCAAACCTTGCCACCATTTCATCTGATAGCCGAATTGCGCTTGATTCTCCGGCGTCCCGCATAGCACCCCTGGAGCTAGCTTATGAACGATGTCGCAGGTGTCCTTCGTCATACGGGCTAACTGCGCTGGAGTGCCGTTCCAATGACCCAACCAGCCCGGCTCATTCCATGTACTGAAAGCGGATACGTGAGGACGGCCATTGATGCGGGACTCGCTCCGGTTGACTATCGCCGTAACGAAGTCTTTCCAGTGCTGGTCGGTGGTTGCAATGTCCGAAGGCGGGGAGCAGGCATACTGCGTTTTCCCCATCTTGCAATTCGGGTCAGCCCTGAGAGCGGCCCACTGCGGCGTCTCGCTCAACGTCATCAGAACGTCAGTCACGCCCAAGACTTTGGCATCCTCCAAGAGTTTGTCGAACGTGGTCCAGTTGTACGTTCCGTTAGCCGTGTTGGTGTCTTTCCACGGAGTACCCACGTCCCACTGACGTAGTGCTCCTGTAGGTGATGACATCAAAAGGTTGCTGGTCCCAATCCCATTCTGGTCAGCGGAGACGAAGCTAGGCGTAATCTGCCCAGAGGCCATGATAGATAAGCAGAAACTAACTGCCAAAAGTCGGAATAGATTTTGCATGCTAGTTCCTTCCTACGCACCCATAATCAATCACGTCACTCGCGCCGGGAGTAGTGAACGTCACTGAAGCGACTCCAGTGTAGGTGACTTTGATTCCGCCTGCGGTGGTTTCATCCGACGCCCAACACACAGGATGGGAGGCGTACGTTCCCAAGAATGCGTAGGTCACCGTGCTTCCAGAAGCGGTCAACGTACCACCCATGTCTGTGTTAGCAGCTAAACCTGTGCCGATTCCACCAGGACTCTCTAGCCCGCCAGGAACGTAGAACTCCAAGCCCCTACTGAGAGACGCAGAGCCAAGCACAACATTGAATTTGTCGTCCTGCATGAGATTGAAATTGCCCGATGTAGACGCCACGGAGTTGAACGTCTGTCCGCCATCTGCCGCCGCTCCCTCTCGCACTCCGCAAGCTAACGTGGACGGTCCAGAGACTCCCAAGAAAACACCATTCCTGACCAGACTGTAGGTGCCAACCTTTATGGCGCAATCTGTGCTCTGCTCGCCGTGGAACGACACTACGACTGGATTGTTCACGCCATCAATCACCAGTCCAGCAGTCATGCGGCCTGGATTAGCACTGCCCTGCGCTGTGTTCGATAGCAGGCGATGAGGCCCGTCCGCCTGTGGCCCGTTGTTGTAGCCCGTATTCCCGCCACCGCTTGCCACCACTGCCGTAACTACGTTCGTCTGCGAGATGCCATTAATCGTTCGTGAGCCGACCGTGACTGTACAGGTAGCTCCTGATACCAGAGCACCGCCGTAGGTCGATGGCGCTCCGTAAATCGTGCAAGTCGGAGGAGTGACGTTGCATCCCCCTGAGCCTGCCGTATTGCCGTTGCCATCGTTGCCGACTCCAATTGAAGTGATAGCCCCTGTGCTCACGCCCACCACGTATGCGGTCGGTTGCACGGCACACGACCCTTGCGTCATCACTACCGTATCGCTGGCCCCTTCAATGACAATGCCGTTTACCGGAGCAGACGCTACAGGGTCAACCGTGGCCTTCGTATTGATGTGCAAATCTTCGGCTGAGAAGTGAGTCGGCCCAGAGGCAGAGGTTGGAGCTTCTGTCCGGTCCCAGAACACTGCTGCCGCATTCGCTGGCACCGTAGCGTTGATGGAGCCAATATCACCGAACGCAATTCCAGTGTACTTGCAGCCTTCTTGGCAGTTCATGTTGTAGATACCGAAGGCGTTGTTGTTGCCGCCGAGCGAGACTTTGATTTCCGGCCCAAGAATGTGACGGAAAGAATCAGTCTGCCAGCCTACCCCGAACGACCCGCCACTCTGCGCTCCATCACAAATCAAGCAAGCATAAGTTCCAGCCGCGTAAGGACCGTGCTGGATGGTAAACGTCAGTTGGTTGGTAGCATTCGGGAAACGTGGGACTGTGACTCCCCCCACACTGCAATTCGTAGTCACCCAAGTAGGCGCAGCAGGGCCGCACGCCTGAATCAACGTGCCAGTAATATTCGCTGGCCCTGAAGCAGCCCCTGACCCGTACATCTGAAACGCTACCTGCGGAGTTGACCACGGCACGCTCGACACAATCTGTGCCGCTCCAAGCATCAACGTCAACGGCTTATTGCATCCCGCAAACGGGTCAGAATTGCACGCCTGCGGTCCAGAGAAGCCACGAGCATCAATGGTTCCGCCAGAGGAAGGCAGTTTGGCCGTACAAGCATTGTTAATCTTGGCGCACATATCAGCGCCCGTAGCCCCTAGAGCATCCACGAAGCCGCTGGAGCCGAATCCGGTACATAGCCCTACGCACGTTGCCCCGCCATTCAGTGTTACTGCACCACCAAACTGATTTTTGGCCGTTCCTGCCTCAAATATCCCCCAAGGGTCGGCATTCGATGCGCCAATCGTCTGGTCAGCTATGTACATCCCGTAATGATGGCTGACCGTGCCTAACGAGGCGTTGGGCGAGGCCGCATAGAAATCGGCGTCATTTGTCGTCGTACATCCCGAACAAGTGTTGTTTAGGGTTGCTCCGTAGACTGCCGCATTCGTTGTTACGGTATGGTCCTTAGTCTGGGATAGGAAATTGCCTCCAGTCTGAAGCGTGACCGCAGAAGTGCTGGCCGAGCCTCCAAAGCCAGAAATGACTTCTACTCCATTCATTCCACTGACAGTTGCATTGATATTGTTCTGGGCAGTGAACAGCCCTCCATCAAGTGTCCCAATCGCGGTTGCTGTCGAGCCAAGGCTTGAGACTTTGCCGTTTACTCCGACCATTCGATTGGTGGTGTTCGTTGTGGTCTGGTCCTGAAAGATAAACAGACTCCCGTAGCAATCCTGTGCCGAACAGTCAGTCTGCGTGGAAATCGCTTCGAGCGTGGCGTGATTCGCATTGTCTGTGCCTCCACCTGATGCTCCGTTAAACAGGCCAAACCCGAACTCAAGCGAGTACGTATTGTCATCTTGGAAACGACGCCCACTCGCACCTGTATCCGTAAATGGCGAGTTCCCCAAAACTGTTGCGCTCGTCCATTCTGGAAGCAGGGTAGCCGTACCGCTGCCTGTGATGCCTGTCCCTCCCGCTTCAGCTAAATCCTTGCATACCCCGCTCGCGCCGTGACACTGAGCCAGAAAGCCGTCATTCTGGATGCACAGCCCTGTGTAGCCTGAAACAAGGCCGCCAGGAAGGAACGTAGAGGTAAACGTCGCTACCGTGCAGGCAGGAATCGGAATCTGTGATGCCATCTGGTACGGCCCGTTAAACTGCTGGAAGCCGGTAATGAGTTGGTTCTGGACCGTTTCGGTATGCGTCCCTGAATTGAACGAGTACGTGCTGTCCGCTCCAAACGCTCCAAGATTCCTAAACTGCACTTCTGTAGTTGAGCCAGCAGGCGAGCCACTG